>Ga0207870_100074_pt1 | contig 108609 bp, 111 predicted proteins | sample CeladaPassage60B_FD_187477 | JGI IMG/M metagenome (GOLD analysis project Ga0207870, IMG submission 187477) | Cellulose-adapted microbial communities from the Joint BioEnergy Institute, USA - Passage3 60B (SPAdes) (version 2) | ecosystem: Engineered > Bioreactor > Continuous culture >... | reverse complement strand
TGGAGCATGGCCACGAAGAAGGGGCGGTTCTCCTCAAAGTAGCGGGCGTGGGCCTCCATGAAGCGAAGAAGGGCGGCCTTGGGGTCCGCCACCTCCAGGGCCTTTTCCCCCGCCGCCACCAGGCCCTTTAGGGCGAGGAGGCTGATCTCGTAGAGGATTTCCTCCTTGCTCCCAAAGTGGTGGTAGAGGGCGGCCTTGGAAAGCCCCAGGGCCTGGGCGAGGTCCTGGACGCTGGTGGCCTCGTAGCCCTTTTCCGTGAAGAGCTTGGCGGCCTCCTGGAGGATGCGCGTGCGGGTAGGCGTGCCCATGGCTCACCGACCGGTCGGTAAGCCTAGGCTACGCCCGCCCGCCCCTCCCGTCAAGCCCCGCGGGCGAGTAGGTCCAAGACGATGAAGAGGAACATCCCCAGGCTTACGCCCACGTTGGCCTGGAAGAAGGCCACCTCCACCTTGGAGAGGTCCTCGGGGGAGACGAGGCGGTGCTCCAGGAGGAGAAGCCCTCCCACCAGGAGAAGGCCCAGGTAGTAGAGGGGCCCGGCGCCGTAGCTCACCCCGGCCCAGAGGAAGGCGAGCCAGGCCAGGAGGTGGCTTGCCCGGGCCACCCGGAGGGCCTGGGGGATCCCGAAGCGGGCGGGGATGCTCTTTACCCCATGGGCCCGGTCAAAGGCGTAGTCCTGGGTGGCGTAGAGGATGTCAAACCCGGCGATCCAAAGCCCCACCCCCGCCCAAAGGGCGTAGGCCGTGGGGGCGAAGCTCCCCGTGACGGCGATCCACCCCCCGGCGGCCGCCGCCCCGATGGTGAGGCCCAGGACGTAGTGGCACAGCCAGGTGAAGCGCTTCGTGTAGCTGTAGAAGACGAGGAAGAAGACGGCCACGGGGAGGAGCCTGGCGGTGAGGGGGTTGAGGTTAAGCCCGGCGTAGACCAGGAGGAGGAGGCCGAGGAGGGCGAGGGCCAGGGTCTCCCCGGGCTTGACGAGCCCCCTGGGCAGGTGGCGGTTTTGGGTCCTGGGGTTTAAGGCGTCCAGCCGCCAGTCAATGAGGCGGTTCAGGGCCATGGCCATGGTCCTTGCCCCCACCATGGCCAGGGTGACGAGGAGGAAGGTCGGCCACCCCGGCCAGCCTCCCGCCGCGAGGAGCATCCCCCCATAGGCGAAGGGGAGGGCGAAGAGGGTGTGCTCAAAGCGGACGAGCTCCAAGTAGAGCCTAAGGCGCCTCATGTCCTCTTCTTCCCCGCGGGCGTAAGGGTCACCCTTTGCGCACCTCGAGGATCCGGTTCCTCTCGTCCACCAGGACCATGATGGGCTTGAGGTTCCTCGCCTCCTCCTCGTCAAAGATCCCGTAGGCCACGAGGATCACCAGGTCCCCCGGCTTCACCAGGTGGGCCGCGGCCCCGTTGATCCCGATGACGCCGGACCCCCGTTCCCCGGGAAGGGCGTAGGTGGTGAGCCGGGCCCCGTTGGTGATGTCGTAGATGTCCACCTGCTCAAAAGGAAGGATCCCGGCGGCGTCCAGAAGGTCCTGGTCCACCGTCACCGAGCCCACGTAGTGGAGGTCGGCCTGGGTCACGGTGGCCCGGTGGATCTTGGCGTGGAACATGACCCGCTTCACGGGGTCTCAGTCTAGCCCACGCTGGAGGGGAAGGCAACGCGCGCGGCGCGTTTACTCCTCGGGAGGAAGCCCCTCCACGAAGAGCGTCTTGGCCTTTGTGTAGAGCACCTGGCCCGGGGCGGCCTTCCTGGGCCGCCACACGTGCTTTTTCCGGGTGTAGTCCACCGGGACCTGCCTCTCTCCCCGGGCCTTGGAGTGGTAGGCGGCGAGCCTCGCGGCGAAGAGGAGGTCCTCCAGGGGCGGGTTCTTCCCCTCGGTTTTCAGGATCACGTGGCTTCCCGGCACCCCTTGGGCGTGGAACCAGAGGTCCTCGGAGTGGGCGGCCCGGGTGAGGAGGTCGTTCTCCTTGGCGTTCCGGCCCACCAGGACCAAAAACCCGGAAGGGGAGGTGTAGCGGAGGCCGATCTTAAGGCCCTTCTCCCCCTTGGGCCTTTGCGCGAGGGCGAGGAGACCTTCCAGGTCCAGGGTCCTAAGCCTTTCCTTCTCCGCCTCCAGCTCTCGGATCCGGGCCTCGGTCTTGGGGATGAGGTCCAGGGCCTTTTCCGCGAGCTCCTCCAGGCGCCTCGCCCGGTCGTAGAGCTTCCGGGCGTTCTCCTGGGGGGAGAGGGCGGGGTCTAAGGGGATTTCCACGGGCTTCCCGTCAAAGCCCTCGAGGACCACCTTTTCCGCCCCCTTGGGCACCTCCTTGAGCCGGGCGAGGAGGAGGTCGGCCCGCCTCCTCAGGGCCTCGGCCTCCTCCAGGCGCTCTAGGGCCTCCTGGTAGTCGCCAAGCCTCGCCTTGAGCGTCCGGATCTCCCGGTCCAGGGCCTCGAGGAGGGGCTTCCTTAAGGCCTCCTTCTCCTCCTCGGCCCAGCGCCGCCTCAGTTCCTCGGAAAGCTCGGTGCGCAAGGAGGGGTCCTCCACCAGGGTCTTTAGGGCCCGGTACACCCGCCCAAGCCCCGCCTCGTCCAGGGGGGTCTCGGGGGTGAGGCCCGCCCTCCGGGCGAGCTCCCGCATGAGCTCCTGCCCCACCCCGTCCACGTGCCGGATCACCTCCTTGAGGGGCTTGCCCAGGAGGGGGCGGAGGTCTTCCTCGGTGAGCGTCCTCGGGTCCAGCTTCCGGTAGGGGGGCGGGGGGGTGTAGGGGAGGCCCGGCCTTAGCTCCCGGTAGCGGTTCACCTCCTTGGTAATGACCCGATCCACCCCGAGGATCCGGCCCTCCTCGTCCAGGAGGAGGAGGTTGGCGTTCCGCCCCGTGGCCTCAAAGACCAGCACCGAGGGGGGCGTGTCCACGAAGCCCTTCTCCCCGGCGAAGCGGAAGAAGGCCACCCGGTCCAGCTTAAGCTGCTCCGCCTCCACCAAGGGCCCCTTGACCCGGGCCTGGAGCTGGCGCTGGAAGGGGGTCTTGGGCTCCCCCTGGAGCCTCCCCGGTTCCAGGGCGAGGCTCGGGGTGGGCGGGCGGTAGTGAAGGACGAGGTTGAAGAGCCGCCCCGTCCGGCCCTTAAGGAGAATGGCCACCGTCCCCTCCTCGGGGAAGGCGAGGCCGAGGTTCTGGGCGGGGAGCTCCTTCTCAAGCTCCCGCAAGACGGCGTGGATCAGGAGGCCTTCCATCGCCTAAGGGCCACGAGAAAGGCGGTGTGCCCCACCTGTTGGAACCGGGGGTGGGCCACGGGAAGCCTGACCTCCCACTCCCGCCAGCCCACCTCCAAGACCCTTTCCAGCCGGAAGGGGTGGGCCTCGGCGGCCCGGACGAGCTCCAGGACCTGGGTGATGTTGGGCAGGTAGGCCACGAGAAACCGGTCCGGCTTCAGGGCCAGGGCCGCCTTCTCCAGGACCTTCCAGGGCTCCATCAGGTCCAGGGCCACCCCGTCGTAGGCCGCCTCCTCCAGCTCCGCCTCCTCAAGCTTTCCCAGGTGGAAGCGGACGTTCTCCAGCTGCCAGAAGGCCCGGACGTTCCGTTCCGCCTGGGCCAGGTGGTGGGGCCTGGCCTCGTAGCTTTCCACCAGGCCTTTCTCCCCCACGGCCCGGGCCAGGAAGAGGGTGAGGCCCCCGGAGCCCGTGCCCGCCTCGAGGACCCGCATCCCCGGGGCGAGGTCCAGGAGGGTCACCATGGCGCTCGCGTCCTTGGGGTAGGTGGGGGTGGCGCTCCGCTTCATGTGGAGGAGGTACTCCTCCAGGGTCGGGCGGTGGACGGAAAGCTCCTCCCCCAGGTGGGTCCGCACCACCCCCCCGGGGCCCGCCTCGAGGAGGGCCTCGTGGGGGACGCTCCCCTTGTGGTGGTGGAAGACGCCCCCCTCCTTGGGGAAGACCAGGTAGGCCCGGCCCTTGCGGTCTTTGAGGAGTAGCGGTCCCGGCCACGCCACGGCGCACCTCCTCGGGAGGCCTAAAGGGCCTCGGCGAGGGCCAGGTAGTCCCGGTACCGCTCCAGGTCAAAGGGGTTCGGGAGGCGGAAGGGCCCCACGAAGACCGAGGGGGTGCCGGGCAGGCCGAGCCTCTCCGCCAGCGCCCGGTCCGCCTCCACCGGGGCCCGGGAGGCGGGGTCCTCGAGGCAGGCCTGGAAGGCCTTGGGGTCCAAGCCGAGCCGCCTCGCCAGGGCCGGGTAGTCCCACCCGGACCCCGCCATGAGGAGGTCGTGGTAGGCCCAGAAGGCCCCCTGGGCCGCGGCGCACTCGCTGGCCACCGCCGCGGGCACCGCCTCGGGGTGGATCTCGTAGAGGGGAAAGTGGCGGTAGGCGAGGCGGAGCCGCCCTTCTTGGGCCATGGCCTTGAGGGCGGGGAGGACCTCCCGGGCGAGGCGCTGGCAGTAGGGGCACTGGAAGTCGGAGAAGACCCGGACCACCACCCCCTTCTCCCCGAGGACATGCCGGTCCTCCCCGAAGAGGGCCTCCTCCGTGAGGAGGGGCCGCACCTCCATCTCGGCCCAGGCCCCCACGGCGAGCTTGAGGAGGAAGGCGCCCTCCACGTTGAGCTCCACGGGGCCCCGGCGGAGGAGGGCCTGGTTCTTCCCGTACCAGGCCACGAAGCCCTGGGCGTGGCCCGGGACCCCCGTGGCCGCGGAGAGGATCCGGCCCATGAGGCTTGCGTTCACCGGGCCCTCGTAGCGCACGGCGTAGAGGCGGCCGGACCTGGCCTCTGTCTGGATCCGGGCCCCTTCCGGCAGGGGGCCGGGGGAGAAGCGCTCCAGGGGGGCGGCGATCTGGGCCCAGGCGGCCCCCAGGCCGAGGAGGAGGACGGCGAGGCGCTTCATAGCTTGACGAAGTGCTCCACGGGCAGGACGAAGACCACGGCGCCGCCCACCTGCACCTCCACCGGCTGGGCCAGGAAGGGGTCGGGGGCCTCGGCGAAGGGCAGGCCCCGGGAGACGAGGCGGGTGCGGGTGCGGCACTTCTCCTTGATGAGCTCCAGCACCTCGGGAACCTTCTCGTCCTCCAGGCCGATGAGCAAGGTGGTGTTCCCCTCCCTCAGAAACCCCCCCGTGGAGGCGAGCTTGGTGGACTGGAAGCCCCGCTCCAGGAGGGCCTTGGTGAGCCCGGGGGCGTCCGTGTCCTGGACGATGGCGATGACCAGCTTCATTGGGGCCTATTGTACACGGAGGGCGGGGGGCTTGGGGCCGGGAGGGCCCCAGAACCCTACCCCCGGGGGGCCTTCTGGTGCCAGTCCTGAAGGCTCTGCACCCTAAGGCCGCTTTCCCGCGCCCGCAGGATGGCCTTCAGGCTCCACCACGCCCCCTCCCGGGTGGTGATGAAGGGGAGGCCCCGCTCCACGGCCCGCCTCAGCTCGGGGTCGGGGACGAGGCTTATCAGGAGGTCGTAGTCCTCTCCCTCGGTGAGGGCGAAGCCCGCCTCCCGGTAGAGGGCCTTGAGGTCCTCCAGCCCCTCCCCGATGAACCGCACCCGGCCCGAGAGGGGGAGGCGTTGCCCGGCCCCGAGCTCCGCTTTGTAGTAGGCGAGGTAGGGGTCCTGGTCTATCCCCATGCTCTCCCCCGTGGAGCGCATCTCCGGCCCGAGCTCGGGGATGACCCCGGGGAACTTGATCCAGGGGATGACCACCTCCTTGGCGGCGTAGTAGGGGGGGACGGGGTCCAGGTCGCGCACGCCGAGCTCTTTTAGGGTCTTCCCCACGGCGATGAGGGCGGCGAGCTTGGCCAGGGGGACGCCGATGGCCTTGGAGACGAAGGGCACGGTGCGGGAGGCGCGGGGGTTGGCCTCGAGGACGTACACCTCCTCCCCCACCACGGCGTACTGCACGTTCAAAAGCCCCCGCACCCCGAGGGCGAGGGCCAGGCGGCGGGTGTAGTCCCGGACCTTCTTCAGGGCCTCCTCGGGGACGTGGACGGGGGGAAGGAGGGTGGCCGAGTCCCCGGAGTGGACCCCGGCCCGCTCCACGTGCTCCATGATCCCGGCCACCATGACCTCCTGCCCGTCCGAGAGGGCGTCCACGTCCAGCTCTATGGCTCCTTCCAGGAAGCGGTCCAGGAGGATGGAGGGCCTCTCCTCCAGGGGGGCGTAGACCTCCTCCAGGTAGCGCTTAAGCTCCCCCTCGTCCCGCACCACCTGCATGGCCCGCCCTCCCAGGACGTAGCTCGGGCGGACGAGGAGGGGGAAGCCCACCTCCGGGGCGAGCCTCAGGGCCTCCTCGGGGCTTTGGGCCACCCGGCCCTCGGGCTGGGGGATCCCGAGCCTCTGGCAGAGGGCGTGGAAGGCCTCCCGGTCCTCCGCCTGGTGGATGGCGCTAAAGGGGGTGCCGAGGAGCCTCACCCCGGCCTCCTCCAGGCCCTTGGCGAGCTTCAGGGGGGTCTGCCCCCCCAAGGTGGCGATGACCCCGATGGGCTTCTCGTGCTCCACGATGTTGAGGACGTCCTCCAGGGTCAAGGGCTCAAAGTAGAGGCGGTCGGCGGTGTCGTAGTCGGTGGAGACGGTCTCCGGGTTGGAGTTCACCATGATGGTCTCGTACCCCGCCTCCTTCAGGGCCCAGACCGCGTGGACCGTGGCGTAGTCAAACTCCACCCCCTGCCCGATCCGTATGGGCCCCGAGCCCAGGATCACCACCTTAGGCTTTTGCGAGGGCCAGACCTCGTCCTCCAGCTCGTAGGTGGAGTAGTGGTAGGGGGTGTAGGCCTCAAACTCGGCGGCGCAGGTGTCCACGGTCTTGTAGACGGGCACCACCCCTAGGGCCTTCCTCTCGGCCCGCACCTCCTTTTCCCCCTTCCCCAGAAGCTCCCCGATCCTCCGGTCGGTGAGGCCAAGCCCCTTGTAGAAGCGCCAGTCCTCCCGGTCCTTGGGGGGGTGGGTTTTGAGCCACTCCTCCGCCTCCACCACCTCCTTCATCTGGTGGAGGAACCAAGGGTCTATCCGGGTGGCCTGGTAGAGCTCCTCCACGGGCATCCCCCGCCTAAGGAGCTCCATGACGGCGTAGACCCGGTCCGGGTTGGGGTAGAGCTTCTTCTCCAGCTCCTCCGTCCTGACCCCGGCGAGGGCCCGCACGTCCCGCTCCAGGCCCCTCAGGGCCTTCATCAGCGCCTCCTTGAAGGTGCGGCCGATGGCCATCACCTCCCCCACGGACTTCATCTGGGTGGTCAGCTCGTCCTTGAGCTCCCCCAGGGTGTTCCTCAAGGGGCGGAACTTCTCAAAGGCGAAGCGGGGGATCTTCACCACCACGTAGTCAATGGTGGGTTCAAAGGAAGCCGGGGTCTTGCGGGTGATGTCGTTGGGGAGCTCGTCCAGACGGTACCCCACGGCGAGGAGGGCGGCGATCTTGGCGATGGGGAAGCCCGTGGCCTTGGAGGCCAAGGCGCTTGAGCGGGAGACCCGGGGGTTCATCTCAATGACCACCTGGCGGCCCGTCTTCGGGTCCACGGCGAACTGGATGTTGGACCCCCCCGTCTCCACCCCGATCTCCCGGATGATGGCCTTGGCGGCGTCTCGCATCCTCTGGTACTCCACGTCGGAGAGGGTCTGGGCCGGGGCCACGGTGATGGAGTCCCCCGTGTGAACGCCCATGGGGTCCACGTTCTCAATGCTGGTGATGATGACGACGGTGTCGGCGTGGTCCCGCATCGCCTCCAGCTCAAACTCCTTCCAGCCCAGGACCGACTCCTCCACGAGGGCGGTGTGGACGGGGGAGAGGGTGAGGCCGCGGGAAAGGACCTCCACGAGCTCCGCCTCGTCGTGGGCGATCCCGCCCCCCGTGCCCCCCAGGGTGAAGGAGGGGCGGACGACCACGGGGAAGCCCACCTCCCGGGCGAAGTGGAGGCCCTCCTCCACGCTCCCCACAAGCTGCCCCCTGGGCACCTCGAGGCCGATCCTCTGCATGGCCTCCTGGAAGGCCTCCCGGTCCTCCCCCTTCCTTATGGCCTCCGCCTTAGCCCCGATGAGCTCCACGCCATATTTTTGCAGGATGCCCTCCTCGTAGAGGGCCATGGCCAGGTTGAGGCCCGTCTGCCCCCCCAGGGTGGGGAGGAGGGCGTCGGGGCGCTCCTTGGCGATGACCCGTTCCAGGAACTCCAGGGTGAGAGGTTCTATGTAGGTGCGTTCGGCCAGCTCCGGGTCGGTCATGATGGTGGCGGGGTTGGAGTTCACCAGGACCACCCGGTAGCCCGCCCCCCTCAGGGCCTTCACCGCCTGGGTTCCCGAGTAGTCAAACTCGGCCGCCTGGCCGATGGTGATGGGCCCGGAACCGATGATGAGGATCTTCTTCAGGTCTCTCCGCGGCGGCATCGTGCACCCGATGGAAGAGGATAGCATGAAAGCCCGGGCGAAGGCCAGGAGTGTGGCATAAATATGCAAAAGAGCCTTGGGGCTGGACGGAGGGCGAAAGGCGGGGTAGCCTGGAAGGCGTGCGGAAGGTGCGCCCCGAGGAGCTCCCCGCCCTCTTGGAGGAGGGCGTCCTTGTGGTGGACGTCCGCCCCGCAGACCGCAGGAGCACGCCCCTTCCCTTTGCCGCCGAGTGGGTTCCCCTGGAGAAGATCCAGAAGGGGGAGCACGGCCTGCCCCGTAGGCCCCTCCTCCTGGTCTGCGAAAAGGGCCTCTTGAGCCAGGTGGCGGCCCTCTACCTGGAGGCCGAGGGGTACGAGGCCATGAGCCTCGAGGGCGGCCTCCAGGCCTTGACGCAAGGGAAGTAGCCCCGTAGAATGGCGGATGCTGAGCGCGGTGAGCGTAGCTCAGCTGGTTAGAGCACCGGACTGTGGATCCGGGGGTCGTGGGTTCAAGTCCCATCGCTCACCCCAAGCCGCCACCCCGAAAGGGGTGGTATTTTAAAGGGGGGGTCGCCCCCATGCGAGGATGGCGGAATCGGTAGACGCGCCGGACTTAGGATCCGGTGGGGCAACCCGTGCGGGTTCAAGTCCCGCTCCTCGCACCATCCGGGCGGCCCCCCTTTCATCGGGACGAGGTGAAACGTGGCGGAGATCCTGGAGCGTTCCGGCTATCTGGTCAAGGTGCGGGTGGAGGTGCCCGCCGACCGGGTGAAGGCGAGCTACGAGGCCCTGCTTAAGGACCTCGCCTCCCGGGTGCGGGTGCCCGGCTTCCGGCCGGGCAAGGCCCCCCTGAAGGTGGTGGAGGCCCGCCTGGGCCGGGAGGCGCTCCTCCAAGACCTCAAGGAGCGCCTGGTGGAGGAGACCTACCCCGAGGCGGTGCGGGAGCTCGGCCTAAGCCCCGTGGCCGCCCGCGTGGTGGAGCAGGACCTGAGCGAGGGGGAGGGCTTCCGCTACGTGGCCGAGGTGGAGAACTACCCCGAGGTGAGGCTTCCCGACTGGCGGAGCTTCGCCTTGGAGGTCTCCCCGCCCGAGGTCACCGAGGAGATGGTGGAGAAGGCCCTGGAGGAGCTCCGCCAGCGCTACGCCGAGCTCGTCCCCGTGGAGCGGGAGGCCCAGGAAAAGGACCACCTCTTCGTCCGCACCGAGGAGGGGGCGGAGTTCCCCATTGACCTCGCCCGCGCCCTTCCCCACGTGCGGGAGGCCCTCCTCGGCAAGAAGGCGGGGGACGTGGTCATGGTCCCCGTGCTGAACGACAAGGGCGAGAAGGTGCGGGAGGTCAGGACCGAGGTCCTCGAGGTCAAGACCCTGAAGCTCCCCGAGCTGGACGAGGAGTTCGCCAAGACCCTGGAGGCGGAAAGCCTCGAGGACCTCAAAAACCGGGTGCGGGAAAGCCTCAAGCGCCAGGCGGAGCGGGCCTACGAGGAGGCCAGGGAGCGGGCCTTCTTGGAGAAGCTCGCCGAGGGCCTGGAGGTGGAGATCCCCCCTTCCATGCTCCGGGCGGAGGAGCGCCACCTCCTGGAGCACCTGGCCGAGGACCTCTACCGGCAGGGGATCAGCCTGGAGGCCTACCTCGAGGCCCTGAAGGAGAAGGGGGAGCTGGAGAAGTTCCAGGAGGACCTGCGCAAGGAGGCGGAGAAGCGGGTCCGCATCGCCCTCGCCCGGGAGAAGCTCGCCGAGGAGCTCAACCCCGAGGTCTCCGAGGAGGAGTGGCAGGCCTACCTTCAGGCCGCGGCCCGGGCCTACGGCGTTTCCGTCCAGGACCTTCGCCGCCAGTTCGGCGAGGAGGGCCTCGCCCGGCTTAAGGAGCGCCTCCGCCAAGACAAGGCGGTCCAGGAGGCCCTGAAGGTCCTAGGCTGAGGCCCTGGAACATGGTGGCCCAGGGGGGTTTCCCCCCTGGGTCTGCCGCTAAACTAAGGATTGGTATGGTCATACCCTACGTCATTGAGCAGACGGCCCGCGGCGAGCGCGTCTACGACATCTACTCCCGCCTCCTCAAGGACCGCATCATCTTCCTGGGCACCCCCATAGACGCCCAGGTGGCCAACGTGGTGGTGGCCCAGCTCCTCTTCCTGGACGCCCAGAACCCCAACCAGGAGATCAAGCTCTACATCAACTCCCCCGGGGGCGAGGTGGACGCGGGCCTCGCCATCTACGACACCATGCAGTTCGTCCGGGCCCCCGTGTCCACCATCGTCATCGGCATGGCGGCCAGCATGGCCGCGGTGATCCTGGCGGCGGGGGAGAAGGGCCGCCGCTACGCCCTTCCCCACGCCAAGGTCATGATCCACCAACCCTGGGGTGGGGTGCGGGGGACGGCGAGCGACATCGCCATCCAGGCCCAGGAGATCCTGAAGGCGAAGAAACTCCTCAACGAGATCCTGGCCAAGCACACCGGCCAGCCCCTGGAGAAGGTGGAGAAGGACACGGACCGGGACTACTACCTCTCGGCCCAGGAGGCCCTGGAGTACGGCCTCATTGACCAGGTGGTGACCCGTGAAGAGGCCTAGGCCCCACTGCAGCTTCTGCGGCCTCCGCCCCCCCGAGACGGGGCGGCTTCTGGAAAGCCCCATTGAGGACGTCTACATCTGCGAGGACTGCGTGGAAAGGGCCCAGGAGATCCTGGCCCAGGAGGAGCGCCGCGCCCCCAAGGGGCCAAGCCGCCTCCCCCGGCCCCAGGAGATCAAGGCCCACCTGGACCAGTACGTGGTGGGGCAGGAGGCGGCCAAAAGGGCCCTAAGCGTGGCCGTCTACAACCACTACAAGCGGCTCCTCCACCCCGAGGCGGAGATCGGCAAGGCCAACATCCTCCTCATCGGCCCCACGGGCACGGGCAAGACCCTCCTCGCCGAAACCCTGGCCCGCTTCCTGGACGTGCCCTTCGCCATCGCCGACGCCACCACCCTCACCGAGGCCGGGTACGTGGGCGAGGACGTGGAAAACGTCCTCCTCCGCCTCCTGCAGAACGCCGACTTTGACGTGGAGCGGGCGGAGATGGGCATCGTCTACATTGACGAGATTGACAAGATCGCCCGCAAGTCGGAAAACCCCTCCCTCACCCGGGACGTTTCCGGGGAAGGGGTGCAGCAGGCCCTCCTCAAGATCATCGAGGGGACCGTCGCCAACGTCCCGCCCCAAGGAGGGAGGAAGCACCCCCACCAGGAGTTCATCCCGGTGAACACCAAGAACATCCTCTTTATCCTGGGCGGGGCCTTTGAGGGGCTGGAGAACATCGTCAAGGCCCGGGTGGGAAAGACCACCATCGGCTTCACCGGGGGGAGGAAGGAGGGAGAGGAGCCCCTGGAGGTCATCCCTGAGGACCTCATCAAGTTCGGCATGATCCCCGAGTTCGTGGGACGGGCCCCCCTCATCGTCCAGCTCCACCCCTTGGGCGAGGACGACCTGGTGCGCATCCTCACCGAGCCCAAGAACGCCCTGGTGAAGCAGTACCAGGAGCTCTTCCGCATGGAGGGGATAGAGCTCCGCTTCACCCAGGCGGCCCTCAAGGAGGTGGCCCGGCGCGCCCTCAAGCGGGGCACGGGGGCGAGGGGCCTCAGGGCCATCCTGGAGAAGGCCATGGTGGACCTGATGTTTGAGGCCCCGGGGAGCGGGGTGCGGGAGATCGTCTTTGACCTCCCCCACCTGGACCACCCCCTGAAGGCCCTCGAGGAGGCCAGGCTCCGGCAGGCCTCCTAAGGGCGACCAAGCCCCTTTTGGGGGGCTTAGCCCTCGAGGCGCCGCACCAGCTCCTCCTTCAGGGCGAAAAGCCTCTCCGTGAGGGAGACGTGGTAGACGTGGGGGTTCACGAGCCGCCGCACCCCGGGGTCCAAGAGGGCCACGTCCCGGTCCCGGCGCTTCCTGAGTTCTTCCAGGGGGAGGGGAGGGAAGAGCCTCCTTCCCCGGTAGACCTCCTCCAGGAGGGGCTCGAGCCGGAAGCTTCCCGGCCTTAAGGTGCGCCTTTTGGTGGGGTCCGTGGGGTGGCGGAGGGTGAGGGGGGCGTCCTCCCGCACCTCCTCCTCGGCCAGGGCCAAAAGGTCGGCGGTGGCGAGGCCCCGGTGGTCGTAGACCCTATAGACCCGCTTGTGCCCCGGGTTTAAGACCTTTTCCAGGGAGTTGGAGACCTTCATCGCCGGGGCCCAGGTGCCGTTTTCCCGCACCGCCACCAGCTTGTAGACCCCGCCCAAGGCCGGGGCGCCCCAGGAGACCACCATCCTCGTCCCCACCCCGTAGACCAGGCGCTTGAGGAGGCGGTCGGGGTCCACCCCGTAGCGGGGGGCTTCCTCCAGGACCTGGCTTTTGATCTGCCAGATGACGAGCTCGTCCAGGTCCCCGGAAAGCACGATCAGGACCTCGGGGAACCCCGCCTTGTCCAATTCCCTGGCCACCTGGATGGCGAGGTGGGCCAGGTCCCCGGAGTCTATGCGCACCCCCACGGGCCTATGCCCCTTGCGCCTAAGCTCCTCAAAGACCCGGATGGCGTGGGGAAGCCCTGAGTGGAGGGTGTCCACGGTGTCCAGAAGGAGGATGGTGTCGTCGGGGAAGACCTCGGCGAAGGCCCGGAAGGCGTCCTCCTCGCTGTACCCCAGGGCCATGAAGGCCTGGACCAGGCTGTGGGCGTGGGTGCCGGAGGCGGGAAGCCCCAGGAGGTGGGATAGGCTCACGGCGCTACTCCGGTTCGCCCCCCCGATGAGGCTCGCCCGGGTGGCGCTCTCCCCGCCCTTGGCGGGGGCGCGGCGGAGGCCGAACTCCAGGACCACGGCCTCCCCCGCCGCCTCCCGCACCCGGCTCGCCTTGGTGGCGATGAGCGTCTCGTAGTTGAGGCGGTTCAGGAGGGCGGTCTCCAGGAGCTGGGCCTGGAGGAGGGGGCCCTCCACGCTCACCAGGGGCACCTGGGGGTGGGCCACGCGTCCCTCGGGGAGGGCCCTTAGGGTGAGGCCGGAAAACCCGCCCATCGCCTTGAGGTAGCGGAGGTAGTCCTCGGCGAAGAGGGGCTTCCCCGAGCGGCTTTTGAGGCTGCGGAGGGCCGCGATCTCCTCCTCGCCGAAGCGGGCTTCCTCCATCCAGCTCAGGAGGGGGTCCAGCCCGGCGAAGACGGTGTAGCCCGCCTGGTGGGCCCCGTAGTCGGGGTTTCTCCGGTAGAAGGCCTCAAAGAGGGCCTCCTTCTCGTGGAGGCCCAGGCGGAAGTAGACCTGCCCCATGGTGAGCTGGTAGAGGTCGGTGTAGAGGATGCCGAAGGGGTCCATGGGCCTAGCATAGCCCCGCCCGGTTCGCTACACTAGCGGGATATGGTGGAGGTCCACGCCTGCAGCCCCGGATGCCGCCACCACCTCGGGGGGGCGGGCTGGGGGGATGCCCCCTTGGTGCGCCTCGGCTACAACAAGGAGGCCCGGGCGAAGAAGTTTCCCTACCTCAAGGCCCTTCTGGAGAGGCCCCTGGTCTTTGACGGGGCCATGGGCACGGAGCTTCAGAAGAGGGACCTCACCCCCGAGGACTACGGCGGGGAGGCCTATTTCGGCTGCCCCGAGGTCCTAAACCGCACCCGGCCCGAGGTGGTGCGGGAGATCCACCTCGCCTACCTCGAGGCCGGCGCCGAGGTCATAGAGACCAACACCTTCGGCTGCCTCCGGCACGTCCTGGCGGAGTACGGCCTGGGGGACGAGGCCGAGACCCTGGCCTACCTGGGGGCCAAGGTGGCCCGGGAGGCCGCAGACCCGTATGGCGCCTTCGTGGCCGGGGCCTTGGGCCCGGGTACCAAGCTCATCTCCCTGGGCCAGATCAGCTGGGACGAGCTCTATGCCGCCTACAAGGAGGCCGCCCGGGGGCTTCTCAAGGGCGGGGTGGACCTCATCCTCTTGGAGACCGCCCAGGACATCCTGCAGGTGCGCTGCGCCGTCCTGGCCGCCCGGGAGGCCATGGCTGAGGTGGGGCGGGAGGTGCCCCTGCAGGTGCAGGTGACCCTCGAGGCCACCGGCACCATGCTGGTGGGTAGCGATGAGGTGGCGGCCCTGGCCGCTTTGGAGAGCCTCCCCATAGACGTGGTGGGCATGAACTGCGCCACCGGCCCCGACCTCATGGACGCCAAGATCCGCTACTTCGCCGAGAACAGCACCCGCTTCGTGAGCTGCCTGCCCAACGCCGGCCTGCCCCGCAACGAGGGGGGGCGGGTGGTGTACGACCTCACCCCCGAGGAGCTTGCCCACTGGCATCGGAAGTTCGTCCTGGAGTACGGGGTGAACGCCGTGGGGGGGTGTTGCGGCACGGGGCCCGAGCACATCCGCAAGGTGGCCGAGGCGGTGCGGGGGGCTCCCGCCAGGCCCCGGCCCGCGGCCTTCCCGCCCCAGGTGGCCTCCTTGTACCAGGCGGTGCCCCTTAGGCAGGAGGCCAGCGTGCTCCTGGTGGGAGAGCGCCTGAACGCCACGGGGAGCAAGCGCTTCCGGGAGATGCTCTTCGCCCGCGACCTCGAGGGCATCCTCGCCCTCGCCCGGGAGCAGGTGGAGGAGGGGGCCCACGCCCTGGACCTCTCCGTGGCCTGGACCGGCCGGGATGAGCTTGAGGACCTGGCCTGGCTCCTGCCCAGCCTGGCCACCGCCGTCACCGTGCCCTTTGTGGTGGACTCCACCAGCCCCGAGGCCATGGAGCTGGTCCTGAAGCACCTGCCCGGACGCCTCATCCTCAACTCGGCCAACCTGGAGGACGGGCTGGAGAAGTTTGACCGGGTGGCCTCCCTGGCCAAGGCCCACGGGGCGGCCCTGGTGGTCCTCACCATTGACGAAAGGGGCATGGCCAAGACCCGGGAGGAGAAGGTGCGGGTGGCCCTGCGCATGTACGAGCGCCTCACCCTGCACCACGGCTTCCGTCCGGAGGACCTCCTCTTTGACCTCCTCACCTTCCCCATCACCCAGGGGGATGAGGAAAGCCGCCCCCTGGCCCGGGAGACCCTCCTGGCCATAGAGGAGCTACGGGAGAGGCTTCCTGGGGTGGGCTTCATCCTCGGGGTCTCCAACGTCTCCTTCGGGCTCAAGCCCCGGGCGAGGCGGGTCCTCAACTCCGTCTTCCTGGACGAGGCGAGGAAACGGGGCCTCACCGCGGCCATCGTGGACGCGGGGAAGATCCTCCCCATAAGCCAGATCCCCGAGGAGGCCTACGCCCTCGCCTTAGACCTCATCTACGACCGCCGCAAGGAGGGCTTTGACCCCCTCCTCGCCTTCATGGCCTACTTTGAGGCCCACAAGGAGGACCCGGGGAAGAGGGAGGACGCCTTCCTGGCCCTTCCCCTCCTGGAGAGGCTCAAGCGCCGCGTGGTGGAGGGGAGGAAGCAGGGCCTCGAGGCCGACCTGGAGGAGGCCCTAAAGGCGGGGCACAAGCCCTTGGACCTCATCAACGGCCCCCTCCTCGCGGGGATGAAGGAGGTGGGGGACCTCTTCGGGGCGGGGAAGATGCAGCTCCCCTTCGTCCTCCAGGCCGCCGAGGTGATGAAGCGGGCGGTGGCCTACCTCGAGCCCCACATGGAGAAGAAGGGGGAGGGCAAGGGCACCCTGGTCCTCGCCACCGTCAAGGGGGACGTGCACGACATCGGCAAGAACCTGGTGGACATCATCCTCAGCAACAACGGCTACCGGGTGGTGAACCTGGGGATCAAGGTGCCCATTGAGGAGATCCTGAAGGCCGTGGAGGCGCACAAGCCCCACGCCGTGGGCATGTCGGGCCTTTTGGTGAAGAGCACCCTGGTGATGAAGGAGAACCTGGAGTACATGCGGGAGCGGGGCTATACCCTGCCCGTGATCCTGGGCGGGGCGGCCCTCACCCGCTCCTTCGTGGAGGAGGACCTTAGGGCCATCTACCCCAACGTCTACTACGCCGAGGACGCCTTTGAGGGCTTAAGGCTCATGGAGGAGCTCACGGGCCACGCGCCTCCCGAACTCACCCGGAAAGTCGCCCCCAAGCCCAAGCGAGAAGCCCCGCAGGTGGGGGTGCGCTCAAAGCCCGTGGGGGAGGCCCCTTTCATCCCCAGGTCCCCCTTCTTCGGGGTCCGGGTGGAGGAAGGGCTGGACCTCGCCACCATCGCCCACTACGTGAACAAGCTGGCCCTCTACCGGGGCCAGTGGGGGTATAGCCGGAAAGGGATGAGCCGGGAAGCCTGGCAGGCCCTGGTGGAGCGGGAGGCGGAGCCCGTCTTCCGCCGCCTCCTCAGGGAAGCCCGGGAGGAAGGGTGGCTTAGGCCCAAGGTCCTTTACGGCTTCTTCCCCGTGGCCCGGGAGGGGGAGGAGCTTCTCGTCTTCTCCCCCGAGACCGGGGAGGTACTGGAACGCTTCCGCTTCCCCCGGCAGAAGGGCGGGGGCCTAAGCCTTGTGGACTACTTCCGCCCCCGCTTCGCCGATCCCATCGGGGATGAGGCGGATTGGATGCCACAGGAGGCCTTCCGGGCGGGGGCCCGGGATGTGCTTGGGGTGCAGCTCGTGACCATGGGGGAGGAGCCCTCGAGGAAGGCCCAGGCCCTCTTTGAGGCGGGGGCCTACCAGGACTACCTCTTCGTCCACGGCTTTTCCGTGGAGATGACCGAGGCCCTGGCGGAGTACTGGCACAAAAGGATGCGGCAGATGTGGGGGATCGCCGGTAGGGACGCCACGGACGTAAGGAAGCTCTTCCAACAAGGCTACCAGGGGGCCCGCTACTCCTTTGGCTACCCCGCCTGTCCCGATCTTTCGGATCAAGCCAAGCTGGACCGGCTCATGGGCTTCCACCGGGTGGGGGTGCGCCTCACGGAGAACTTCCAGCTGGACCCCGAGCACGCCACCAGCGCCCTGGTGGTCCACCACCCCGAGGCCCGCTACTTCAGCGTGGACTAGACCCACCAGGCGAGCTTCTTCCTAGGAAAGGCCTTGGGGGCCACCTTTTCCCCCTTGGGGTGGCGCTGGGGGCGGAGCTTTACCGGGAGGCCCCCGTGCACGGGGAGGCCCACGCCGTCTTCCACACCGGGGAGGGCCTCTTTAGGGGGATCCCGAGCCCCACCCCCTTCGCCCGGTACCACTCCCTGGCCTTAAGGCGCCTTCCCCCGGGGCTTAGGCTCCTCGCCTGGACGGAAGACGCTGTGCCCATGGCCATCTGGGACAGAAGGCGGGCCTACGGGGCCCAGTTCCACCCGGAAAGCCTCCTTTCCCCCTGGGGGATGGAGCTTCTCGCCCGTTTTTTGGAGGTGGGATGAAGCGGGTCTTGCTCCGAGGAAAGCCCTTCGCCGAGCCCTTGCCGGAAGGCTTTCTCTACCACGGGCTAAGCGTCTTCACTACCTTGCGGGTGGAAGGGGGGGGTGCCCCTTTGGCTGGAGGAGCACCTCCACCGCCTCCGGCGCCACGCCGAGGCCCTAGGGCTTCCCTACCCGGGGGATGGGGCTTTCCTGGAGGCCTCCAGGCCGCTTTTCCCAAGGCGCCCTGCCTCCGCCTCCGCTTCACCGTGGGGGAGGGGGTGCGGCTCTCTGAGGCGAGGCCTTACACCCCCTTGCCCCCTTCCCTCTACCGGGAAGGGGTCCGGGTCCGCCTCACCCGCTACCGGGTCCACCCCGACCTCGCCCGCTACAAGACGGGGAACTACCTCCCCTACCGCCTGGCCCTGGAGGAGGCCCGGAAGGAGGGGGCCTTTGAGGGGCTCCTCCTGGACGCCTTCGGCCACGTGGTGGACGGGAGCCGCACGAGCCCCCTCCTCTTCCGGGAGGGGACGCTCTACCTCCTGGAGGGGGGCCTCGAGGGGATCACCCGGGAGAAGGTGGCGGAGGCCGCCCGGGGCCTGGGCCTCCGGGTGGAGCGAAGCTTCTTTCGCCCCGAGGGGCTCCGGGGCCACCTCCTTCTCGCGGGAAGCGGGGTGGGCCTCCTCCCCGTGGGGCCGCCCCCTCCCGAGCTTCTTCCCCTCATAGAAGCCTTTCTTCCCCGCTGCTATACTGAATAGCGGTACCGCCAGCCCAAAGGCCTTGGGCTGGTGCCCCTTTTTGCACGGGAGGAGCCCATGAAGAAGCCCGTCTACCTGACCCCGGAAGGCTACCGGCGCCTTCAGGAGGAGCTCAACCACCTGAAGACGGTGAAGCGCCAGGAGATCTCCGCCGACTTTGAGCAGGCCCTGGAGGAGGGGGACCTTAGGGAGAACGCGGGCTACGACGAGGCCCGGCGGGCCATGTGGCAGAACGAGGCCCGGATCGCCCAGCTGGAGGACCTCCTCTCCCGGGCGGTCATCGTGGAGAACGGCTCCTTTGACCAGGTGGCCTTAGGCTGCCAGGTGGAGCTGGAGACCGAGACCGGGGAGCGGCTTTCCCTGGCCATCGTGGGCAGCCACGAGGCGGACATCTTCAGCGGCAAGATCTCCGACGAGTCCCCCCTGGGCCAGGCCCTCCTCGGCAAGAAGGTGGGGGACGTGGTGGAGATCCGGGGCAAGAAGGGCGCCCAGGTCTACACCATCCTGGAGATCAAACCCCTATAGCCTCGGCCGAGCGCAAGGGTCCCAGGGCCTCCTCCGCGTGGGCCTTGAGCGCCAGAAAGAGCCGGTTTAAGGGCGCCCCTTCCAGGTGGGGAAGGGCCTGGGCCCCGGGGAGGCGGAGCGTGGCCTTTAGGGCCTCCACCCCCTCCCGCCCCAGGTAGACCCCCTCCTCCCCGAGCCTCCCCCCCTTCAGGCGGAGGCCCTCCCCTTCCAGGCTGGGCCCGATCCCCCCCGCCTTGGCCACCCGCCAGCCCGCCCAGACCAGGGGAAGGAGGGGGTCCTCGTGCTTGGCGATCCCCCGGAGGCCCGAGACCAGAAGGGGGTAGATCCTGGGGGCGGCCTCGGGGGAGGCCAGGCGGTAGGCGAGCTCGGCGAGGAAGGCGGCGAGGAGGAAGCGGCGGGGCGCCTCCAGGCCGTGGAGCCTGCCCAAAAGCTCCGCCTGGGTCAGGGTGGGCAGGCCCTCCCCCTTGGCGTAGAGCTGGAAGCGCACGTGGTGGAAGAGGGAGAGCCTCCCCGTACGCCCCGTGGGCCTCTGCCCCTTCCGGACCACCGCCTCGAGGCTCCCCCTGGGCGTCACCAGGCGGAGGAGTAGGTCCCCCTGGGGCAGGGGCTTCCGGCCCACCACGATGCCCTCTTCCAGCCGGTAGCGTTCCACCTTTTCAGTGTATGCTGGAGCCATGGAGCGCACGCTGAGGGACATTCTGGAGTGGGTGGTGCTGGGGCTTTTGGTGGTCGTGGGGGTGCTCCTCGCCTTCTGGCTCGGGGGGTGGATCTTCACCTTCCTGGGCAAAGTCCTCCTCGCCCTTTCCGACCTGATCCTCCTCCTCCTCAAGTACGCCGTGCCCGTCCTCATCCTGGCGGCCATCGGGTACGGGGTCGTCTACCTCCTCCAGCGGCGGAAGGCCTAAGCCGTAAGCAAGCCTCCCATGCGGGTTCTCTTCATCGGGGACGTGATGGCCGAGCCGGGCCTCCGGGCGGTGGGTCTCCACCTCCCGGACATCCGCGACCGCTACGACCTGGTCATCGCGAACGGGGAAAACGCCGCCAAGGGCAAGGGCTTGGACCGGCGAAGCTACCGCCTCCTGCGCGAGGCCGGGGTGGACCTCGTTTCCTTGGGGAACCACGCTTGGGACCACAAGGAGGTCTATGCCCTCCTGGAGTCCGAGCCCGTGGTGCGCCCCCTCAACTACCCCCCGGGAACCCCGGGCAAGGGGTTTTGGCGGCTGGAAGTGGGCGGGGAAAGCCTCCTCTTCGTCCAGGTGATGGGCCGGATCTTCATGGACCCCCTGGACGACCCCTTCCGCGCCCTGGACCGCCTTCTGGAGGAGGAGAAGGCGGATTACATCCTGGTGGAGGTGCACGCCGAGGCCACGAGCGAGAAGATGGCCCTGGCCCACTACCTGGACGGCAGGGCCAGCGCGGTCCTCGGCACCCACACCCACGTCCCCACCCTGGACGCCACCCGCCTCCCCAAGGGCACCCTCTACCAGACCGACGTGGGCATGACCGGGACCTACCACTCCATCATCGGGGGGGAGGTGGAGACCTTTCTCGCCCGCTTCCTCACGGGCCGCCCCCAGCCCTTCCGCGCCGCCGAAGGCAAGGCCCGCCTCCACGCCACGGAGCTCGTCTTTGAAGGGGGGAGGCCCGTGGCCATAAGCCCCTACGTCTGGGAAGAGCCGTGAGCCAGGACCCCTTCGCCCTCCTCAAGGCCGAGGTGGACCTCCTCGGCCGCCTCCTCGGGGAGGCCATCCGGACCCTTTCCGGGGAGCGCTTCTTCGCCCTGGTGGAGGAGGTGCGGGCCCTCGCCAAGGCCCGCCGCCAGGGGGACGAGGCGGCGGGGGAGGCGCTTTTGGCCCGGGTAGAGGGGCTTTCCACCGAGGAGGGCGAGGCCCTGGTGCGGGCCTTCACCCACTACTTCCACCTGGTGAACCTGGCGGAGGAGCGGCACCGGGTGCGGGTGAACCGCCTAAGGGCCCAGGCCGAGACCCTGGAAAACCCCAGGCCCGAGGGTTTCCTAGCCCTGGCCAAGGCGCTTAAGGAGCGGGGGCTTTCCCTGGAGGAGGCCGAGGCCCACCTGAACCGCCTGGAGCTCCTCCTCACCTTCACCGCCCACCCCACGGAGACCCGGCGCCGCACCCTGCGCCACCACCTCGAGGCCCTGCAGAGGGAGCTGGAGGCGGGGGATAGGGAAAGGCTCGCCGCCCGGGTGGCCCTCCTCTACGGGACGGAGGAGGTGCGCAAGGCCCGCCCCACGGTGGAGGACGAGATCAAGGGGGGGCTTTACTACCTGCCCACCACCCTGTGGGAGGCCGTGCCCCGGGTGGTGGCGGGCCTCGAGGCCGCCCTGGAGAGGGTCTACGGGCGAAGGCCCCGCCTGAAAAGCCCCGTGCGCTTTAGGAGCTGGATCGGCGGCGACCGGGACGGCAACCCCTTCGTCACCCCCGAGGTCACCGCCTTCGCCGGGCGCTACGCCCGGGAGGTGGCCCGGAGGCGGTTTCTGGAGGCCCTCGAGGACCTCGTGCGCGACCTCTCCCTCGCCGAGACCCGCGTCCCTGTCCCCCGGGAGGTGCGGGAGGGGGGAGAGGGGGTGGAGCGCTTCATGGGGGAGCCCTACCGCCGCTTTTTCGCCGCTCTCTACCGGGCCTTGGAGCGGGAGGAGGCCACCACGGAAGGGCTTCTTGCCGCCCTCAAGGCGGCGGAGCGGGGGCTCAGGGAGGTGGGGCTTGGCCGGGTGGCGGAGGCCTTCTTGGATCCCTTGGAGGCCCGCCTTTCCGCCTTCGGCCTGGAGCTCGCCCCCCTGGACCTCAGGGAGGAGTCGGGGAGGCTTCTTGAGGCCGTGGCCGAGCTCCTCCGGGTAGGTGGGGTCCACCCCGACTTCCTCGCTCTACCCCAGGAGGAGCGGGAGCGCCTCCTTACCGAGGAGCTTAAGACCGCCCGCCCCCTCCTTCCCGTGGGGGAGGCCCCTAAAGGGGAGGCCCTGAGGGTGGCCCTGGGGGCCCTGAAGGCCTGGCGGGACAAGGGGGCCCACGTGGTCTCCATGACCCACCACCCGGAGGACCTTCTCGCCGTCTTCCTCCTCGCCCGGGAGGTGGGGCTTTACCGCCCCGGCCGGCCCCTACCCTTTGACGTGGTCCCCCTCTTTGAGACCCTGGAGGACCTGAAGCGGGCCCCCGAGGTTGTAAGGCGCCTTCTAAAGAACCCTGTCTTCCGGGCCCACGCCGAGGGGCGGGGCGGGGTGGAGGTGATGATCGGCTACTCCGACTCCAACAAGGACGCGGGCTTCCTCATGGCCAACCTCGCCCTTTACGAGGCCCAGGAGGCCTTAAGCCGGGTGGGGGAGGAGGTGGGGCTTCCCGTCTACTTTTTCCACGGCCGGGGGACCTCCACGGCGAGGGGCGGGGGCCCTGCGGGCCGGGCCATCGCCAGCCTCCCGCCCCGGAGCGTGGGGCGGAGGATCCGCCTCACGGAGCAGGGGGAGGCCCTGGCGGACCGGTACAGCCACCCCGACCTCGCCGTGCGCCACCTGGAGCAGATGCTGTACCACTTCGCCTTAGCGGCCCTGGACCCCGGCCAGGAGCCTGAGGCGCGCTGGCGGGAGGCCCTGGCCCAGGTGGCGGAGGAGAGCACCCGCCGCTACCGTGCTCTTCTCCAGGAGGAGGGGTTCTTTGACTTCTTTGAGGCCTTCACCCCCATCCGGGAGATCGGGGAGCTTCCCATCGCCAGCCGCCCCGTGTACCGCCGGGGGCGGGTGCGGGACATCCGGGACCTCCGGGCCATCCCCTGGGTCATGGCCTGGACCCAGGTCCGGGTCCTCCTGCCCGGCTGGTACGGCCTCTCCGCCCTGGAAGAGCTTCCTTTGGACCTTCTCCGGGAGATGTACCGGGGCTGGCCCTTCTTTGCCTCCACCCTGGAGGCCGCGGCCATGGCCCTCGCCAAGGCGGATATGGGGGTGGCCCGCCTCTATTTGCGCCTGGTCCCCGAGCCCCTGAGGTTCTTCTACCGCCGGCTCGCCGAGGAACACGCCCGCGCCGTGGCCCTTTTGGAGGCCATCTTCCAGGCCCCCCTCCTCCACAACCAGAGGACCCTGGGACGGCAGATCCGGCTCCGCAACCCCTACGTGGACCCCATCAACATCGTCCAGGTGGAGCTTCTCCGCCGCTACCGGGCCCCTGGGGGCAAGGAGGACGAGGCCCTGAGGCGGGCCCTTCTCCTCTCCATCCTGGGCGTGGCGGCGGGCCTCAGAAACGCGGGTTGAAAACGTCTGCTGGGTTGCCGGCCTAAGGCTTGGGGGCTGCTCCAAGCCGAAGCTCGGTTTGGGGTACCTGCCGTTTTTCTTCTGGGGCCGGCTCAGGTCTTTTTTCTAAGTTCTTCCAAGATCTCCCGAAGAAGCCGGATCTCCTCTGGAGGCTCCGGGGGAGGGGTTTCCTGGGGCGGCTTCCGGAGGCGCTTTTGCGCTTCCCGCATGGGCACCACCACCAGGAAGTAGACGGTCGTCCCCACGATCAGGAAGTTGAGCAGGGCGTTCAAGAACCTGCCCAGGGCGATGGATCCCAACCTGATTCCGGAGAAATCCGGCACCCCACCCAGGGCGCCGATAAGAGGGGTGATCACGTCCGCCACCAGGCTGCTCACCACCTGGCTAAAGGCCGTGCCGATGATCACGGCCACCGCCAGATCCACCACATTTCCCCGCATCAAGAAGTCTTTCAAATCCCTCCACATAAATCCCCCCACAAGAAAGGCTACCCACCCCTGGGGTTTTCCAAGATAAAAATGGCGGGCCCGGAGGGATTCGAACCCCCGACCTACCGCTTAGAAGGCGGCTGCTCTGTCCACTGAGCTACGGGCCCAAACAGGGAGCCGGGGCTAAAAGCCCCGGCCAGGCTGGAGCGGGAGACGGGATTCGAACCCGCGACCCTCGGCTTGGAAGGCCGATGCTCTACCAAGCTGAGCTACTCCCGCGTGGTCGGGGCGGCCCGATTTGAACGGGCGACCCCCTGCTCCCAAAGCAGGTGCGCTACCGGCCTGCGCTACGCCCCGGGGCTTCGGCCGCCCACCCGTCAGCATAGCCCTTGCCGCCTGGCGGGTCAAGGCGTGGTAGCATGGGGCCATGAACCTCGGACCCATGGAGATCATCCTCATCCTTCTCATCGTCCTCCTCCTCTTCGGCGCCAAGAAGCTTCCCGAGCTCGCCCGCGGCATCGGCCAGGCGGCCCGGGAGTTTAGGAAGGGGATCCAGGAGGAGGAGAAGAAGGAGGAGCCCAAGGCTTAGAGGCGCTTCAGCACCTCTTCGGCCTCCTTGTAGTCCGGCTTAAGCTTCAGGGCCTCCTGGCACTGGTAGCGGGCCCCCTCCTTGTCCCCGAGCTTCTCGTTCGCCAGGCAGAGGCTGTAGCGGTACTCCGCCCGCTTGGGCTCGAGGCGCACCGCCACCGTGAGGCGGCTTTTCGCCTTCGGGTAGTCCCCGAGGGCCAGGTAGACCTGCCCCAGGTAGTAGTAGGCGGCGGGGAAGCGCAAGGGAGCGAGGGCCACGGCGTTTTCCAGGGCCACCCCCGCCTCCTTGGTCCGCCCCAGGGCGAGGTAGGCCTGGCCCAGGGTGTACCAGCCCTCGGCGTTCAAGGGCTTGATCCGGTGCCCCTCCTCCAACACCCGGGCCGCCTCCTCCGCCTTCCCCTTGAGGAGGAGGGCGGAGGCGTACCGCACCCGCAGGTCTAGGTCCTTGGGGGCCTGCTCCAGGGCCTTGGCGTACTGGGCCAGGGCCTCGTCCAGGCGGCCCATGGAGAGGTAGAGCTCCGCCAGGGCGGAGCGGATCTCGGGGGTGTCCTCGAGGGCCAGGGCCTGTTTGAGGGAGGCCTCCGCCTTGTCCCGCTCGCCCAGGAGGGCGTAGACCAGGCCCCGCTGCAGGTGGAGGGGAGCGTAGCGGGGGTTGACCCGCTCGGCGTCCTTGAGGACGGAGAGGGCCTGCTCCAGGTAGCCCTTGCCCCGCTCCCGGTCCTCCGCCTGCCGGTAAAGGGCCACGTAGGCCTCGGAGAGGACCATGTAGCCCCCCAGGTAGCGGGGGTTGCGGGCCACGAGGGTCTTGCCGTTCTCCAGGGCGGGGTTCACGAGCCCGAGCTTGAGCTGGGTCCGGGCGAGCCAGTAGAGGGCCTCGGGGTCCTGGGGGTTCTCCTTTAGGGCCCGCTCAAAGAGGGTGAGGGCCGCGTCGTACCGCCCCAGGGCGTAGAGCTGGACCCCGAGCCTTAAGGGGTTCTGTTCCGCCGTCTGGGCCGCGGGGGGAGGCGGCGTCTGGGCCAGCCCCCCGGCGGCGAGAAGTCCTGCGACCACCAACAGCCAGCGCATCCTTCCTCCTTTACAGCCTTCACAGCACGAAGCGGGTGAGGTCCGGGGAGGCGAAGACCGCCTCCAGCCGCTTCTCCACGTAGGCCCGGGTGATCTCCACCCGGCCGAGGTCCGTCTGGAAGCTCACCTCCTCCAGCACCTTCTCCAAAACGGTGGCGAGCCGCCTTGCCCCGATGTCCTCGAGCTCTTGGTTCGCCCGGTGGGCCGCCTGCGCGATGGCCCAAAGGGCCTCGTCCTCAAAGACGAGCTCGGTGCCGTCCGCCTTGAGGAGCTCCGTGTACTGTCGGATGAGGGAGTTCTCCGGCTCCTTGAGGATGCGGTAGAACTCCTCGGGGCCCAAGGGGGAAAGCTCCACCCTGATGGGAAACCGCCCCTGGAGCTCGGGGATCAGGTCCGAGGGCTTGGCCACGTGGAAGGCCCCGGCGGCGATGAAGAGGACGTGCTCCGTGGAGATGGGGCCGATCCTCGTGGAGACCACCGTCCCCTCCACGATGGGGAGGAGGTCCCGCTGCACCCCTTCCCCGGAGACGTCGGGGCCCACGGTCCCCTCCCTCCGCGCCACCTTGTCAATCTCGTCAATGAAGACGATGCCCTCCTCCTGGGCGCGGCGCCTCGCCTCCTCCTTGAGCTCCTCCTTGTCTATAAGGCGCTCGGCGTGCTGGTTCTTCAGCACCTCCCGGGCCTCCCTCACGGTCATGCGGCGGCGGACCGGGCGCCGGGGGAGGAGGCCTTTGAGCATCTCCCCCATGCCTCCGAAGGCCTCGCCCCCCAGGACCCCCATGAAGGGGAGGGCGACCTCCTCTTCCACATGGACCTCCACGAAGTGGCCGTCCAGGCGGCCCGAGCGGACCTCGGCCACCGAGGTGCGGAGCAGGGTGGCGAGCTCCTCCTCGGCGAGGGCCAGGGCCTTTTCCTCCACCCTCTTCTTCATCTCCTCCAGCACGAGCTGGTAGCTCGCCTCCGCCAGGTCGCGGACGATGGAGTCCACGTCCCGGCCCACGTACCCCACCTCGGTGAACTTGGTGGCCTCCACCTTCACGAAGGGGGCCCCGGCGAGGCGGGCGAGGCGGCGGGCGATCTCCGTCTTCCCCACCCCCGTGGGCCCGATCATGAGGATGTTCTTGGGGGTGACCTCCCGGGCGATCTCCGGGGGGAGCTTCTTGCGGCGGTAGCGGTTCCTTAAGGCCACGGCCACCGCACGCTTGGCGGCCTCCTGGCCCACGATGTGCTTGGAGAGCTCCCGGACGATCTCGGCGGGCGTCAGGTTCATGCTTCCCCCAAAGTGAGGACGGTCACCTGGCCCGAGGTGTAGAGGTCCACCTCGGCGGCGATCCTTAGGGCCTCCGTGGCGATCTCCTTGGCGGAAAGCCCCGTGTGCCGGTAAAGGGCCTTGGCGGCGGCGAGGGCGTAGGGGCCACCGCTTCCCACCGCGAGGAGGGGCTCCTCCGGGGTGATCACCTCCCCGCTTCCCGAGAGGAGGACCATGCTCTCCCGGTCCGCGGCCACGATCATGGCCTGGAGGTGGCGGAGGACCCGGTCGGTGCGCCAGAGCTTGGCCGTCTCCACCGCCCCCTTCAGGAGGTTCCCCTTGGCCTCCTTGAGCCGTTCCTCAAAGCGCTCCAGGAGGGCCATGGCGTCGGCCACGCCCCCGGCGAACCCCACGAGGACGCCTTCCCCCACCTCCAGCTTCCGCACCTTCACCGCTCCCCGCTTGAGCACGGTCTGGCCGAAGGTGACCTGGCCGTCCCCGGCGAGGGCGGTGACCCCGTCCTTGCGGACGGCGAGGATGGTGGTGCCGTGAATCTCCACGCCGCCAAGATACCCTCGGGGCATGAGAAGGGCGTTAGGCTAGGCGGCGTAGGGCCTCCCAGGCCCCCTCCCGCTCAAAGAGGAGCTTCCCTTCCCTGAGGGCGGCCGGGACCACGCCGAACCCCCCCTTGAGGCCCTCCACGGCCTCGCTCAGGGTGTAAGGGAAGACCTCCACCCGGCGCACCCCTTCCGGGCGGTAGCGCACGAGCCTTTCGGGAAAGGGAAGAGGGGTGTCCCGGAGGAGGACGAGGAGGTCGGCGTCGCTGAAGGCGGTGGCCTCCCCCCGGGCCAGGGAGCCGAAGAGGACCACGGCGAGGACCTCGGGGCGCTCCCCCAGGGCCCTTGCCGCCTCGGCCACCTCCTTAAGGCGGGCCTTCGGGTCAAAGCGGAAGACGCGGGTCAAAGCTTTTCCTCCACGAAGGCCAGGATCTTTTGGGCTAGGTCCAGGGCCTCCTCCGCCTCGAGGCGGGTGTAGTGCCGGGCGGCGGGGCCCGCCGGGTGGGCGTCCGGGTAGCGGGTGGGGATGTAGTACTTGTCCAAGACCTTGGCGGCCTCCACCAGGTCCTCGGGTACGTCCACATCCTCGGGAAGGTCGGCCAGGAGGTCCAGGATGGAGTGACCCCAGGCCACCTGGCCCCGGGCCAGATGAAGCCCCTTGAGGGCCGCCTCGGCGGCCTGTTGCGCGGCGAAGCAGGCCCAGGCGTAGTCGCCTAGGCCCAAGCTTCCCTGGGCGTGGCGCAGGTTGTGCCTCGCCTGCTCCAGCCAGTCCCGGGCCCGGTTCACCCCCTTATTATCCCACGCTCCAGGGGAACCCACGGCACACACCCCGCCTATCCCTTCCCCTAGACTGGTAAGGGTGAAGGCCAAGACCCTAGGCGAACTCAGGCGCACCTACCCCCTGGAGAAGCTCCGCCGCACCGTGAAGGACGAGGCCAGGGAGAACCTCCGGGAGAAGCTCAGGCGTGGGGAGAGGCTCTTCCCCGGCATCCACGGCTACGAGGACACGGTGATCCCCGCCCTGGTCCAGGCCATCCTCGCCAAGCAGAACTTCATCCTCCTCGGCACCCGGGGCCAGGCGAAAAGCCGGATCCTGCGGAGCCTCACGAGCCTCCTGGACGAGGAGGTTCCCGCCCTCGCCACGGAGCTTCGCGACAACCCCCTCCACCCCATCTCCCCCGAGGGAAAGCGCCTCCTGGAGGAGGCTGGGGACGACGCCCCCATCGTCTGGCTTTCCCGGGAGGACCGGTACGTGGAGAAGCTCGCCACCCCCGACACCACCGTGGCCGACCTCCTCGGGGACATGGACCCCATCAAGGCGGCCAGGCGGGGCACGGGGATGGCGGACCTGGAGAGCATCCACTACGGCCTCCTGCCCCGGGCGAACCGGGGGATCTTCGCCGTGAACGAGCTCGCCGACCTCGCCCCCAAGGTGCAGGTGGCCCTCTTCAACATCCTCGAGGAGGGGGACGTCCAGATCCGGGGCTACCCCCTCCGGCTTCCCCTGGACGTCTGGCTCGTCTTCACCGCCAACCCCCAGGACTACACCGCCCGGGGGCGCATCGTGACCCCCCTCAAGGACCGGATCGGGAGCGAGATCCGCACCCACTACCCTCGCTCCCTGGAGGAGGGCGCCCGGATCAGCGCCCAGGAGGCCTACGTGCCGGAGGGGGTCCTGGTCCCGGAGTGGGTGAGGCTTTCCGTGGAGGCCGTGGCCTTCGTCGCCCGGGAGGACCGCCGCGTGGACCAGACGGCGGGGGTCTCCCAGCGCCTCGCCATCAGCCTTTTGGAGGTGGTGGCGGCAAGCGCCGAGCGCCGCGCCCTCCTCCACGGGGGAAGGCCCGTGGCGAGGCCTTTGGACCTCTACCAGGGGCTTCCCGCCATCACCGGGAAGCTGGAGTTGGAGTACGAAGGGGAGCTCCAGGGGGCGGAGAGGGTGGCGCGGGAGATCGTGCAGCGGGCCTTCGGCCTGGTCCTCCCCCGCTACCGCCTGAGGACCGAGCCCATCGTGGCCCACTTTGAGGAGGGAAACCTCCTCACCCTGCCCGAGGGGGACGTGGAGGAGGCCCTTAAGGCCATGGCCGGGGTCCCGGGGCTTCTGGAGGCGGCAAGGGCCCTGGCCGAGGGGGAAGCCCCTGAGGTTTTGCTGTCCGCCGGGGAGTTCGTCCTCGAGGGCCTCGTGGGACGGCGGAAGCTCTCCCGGGGCGAGGCGAGCTACCAGGCGGCGGAGCGCCCGAGGAGCTATGGCAACTAGCCTGGACCGGGACAAGGAGGCGGTCCTAAGGGCCCTGAGGCCCTACCTCGAGGGCACGGGGGCGAGGCTTTTCCTCTTCGGCTCCTTCGCCCGGGGGGAGGGGCGGTGGGCTTCCGATCTGGACCTCGCCCTCCTCTCCCCTGTGCCCCTCGCGGACCTCATGCCCCTCCTCCGGGAGGCCCTGGAGGAGGCCCCCGTGGTGCGGCGGGTGGACCTCGTGGACCTTGCCGAGGCCGAGCCTGCCTTCCGGGAGCGGGTGCTTAGGGAGGGGGTGCTTTGGGCCGAGTTCTAGAACGCATCCAGGTGGCGGAGAAGGCCCTGGCCACGCTGAAGGAGCTGGCCTTCTTGGAAGACCCGAGCCCCGTGGAGCGGGACGCCGCCATCCAGCGCTTTGAGTACACCTTTGAGGCCTTTTGGAAGGCCCTACAGGCCTACCTCCGGGAGGTGGAGGGGCTGGAGGGGGCAAGCCCCAAGGGGGTCATCCGCCTGGCCCGGGAGGTGGGTCTACTCAGGGACGAGGAAGCCCGCCTGGCCTTGGGCATGGTGGACGACCGCAACCTCACGGTCCGCACGTACAACGAGGCCCTGGCCCGGGCCCTCTTCCGGCGGCTTCCGGGCTACGCCAGGCTCATGGAGCAGGTTTTGGGGAGGTTGCGAAGATGAAGGCCATCCGCTATAGCCGCTACGAGGGAGGCCTGGAGGAGCTTTCCCCCGAGGAGATCCTAAGCCTCCTGGAGGACTTCCTCCTGGACTCGGGGTTTTCCGACCCCTTCCAGCGCTACGACCCGGACCCTAACCGCGCCCCCACCCTCGAGGACCTCTACGACGCCCTCCTCCAGGCCCTCCTCAAGAACGAGCTCGTCCCCGAGGACTGGCTCAGAGAAGCCCGCTTCGCCGACCGAAAGGAGGAGACGAGGCTCTACCAGGCCATCCAGGGGATGATCCGGAAGCTCCAGGAGGCGGGCTACCTCCGCCTTCCCGGGGAGGACCCCACGGACCCCGCCCAAGGCGGCTACCGGGGGGAGGCGGGGGAGGCCCGCTTTGCGCTCACGGAGAAGGCCTCGGACTTCCTGGGCCTGAAGAGCCTCAGGGAGCTCCTCGGGGCCCTGGGCCGCAACCCCCCGGGCCTCCACCCCACCCCCCACCACGCCCCCGGGGTGGAGAAGACGGGGGAGACCAAGCCCTGGGAGTGGGGGGACCCCTTGGACCTAAACGTTCCCGAGACCCTCAAGAAGGCCATGGCCAAGGGGCTGGAGCGCCTTTCCCACGAGGATCTGGTCATAGACCTTGCCGAGTACACCGCCAGCATGAGCACCGTGGTCCTCCTGGACTGCTCCCACTCCATGATCCTCTACGGGGAGGACCGCTTCACCCCGGCCAAAAAGGTGGCCCTCGCCCTCGCCCACCTCATCCGCACCCAGTACCCCGGGGACCGGGTCCGCTTCGTCCTCTTCCACGACACCGCCGAGGAGATCCCCCTGGCCAAGCTCCCCCTGGCCCAGGTGGGGCCCTACCACACCAACACCAAGGCGGGCCTGGAGCTCGCCCGGACCCTCCTCAGGAAGATGGGGGGGGAGATGAAGCAGATCATCCTCATCACCGACGGCAAGCCCTCCGCCCTCACCCTGCCGAGCGGGGAGATCTACAAAAACGCCTGGGGCCTGGACCCCCTGATCCTCGCCGAGACCCTCAAGGAGGCCACCCTGGCGAGGCGTGAAGGCATCCCCATCCACACCTTCATGCTCGCCCGGGAACCCGAGCTTCTCGCCTTCGTGAAGAAGCTTTCCCAGATCACCCGGGGCAAGGCCTACCTCACAAGCCCCAGGAACATCGGCAAATACCTCCTCCTGGACTTCCTCAACAAGAAGGTGCGGAGGAACTGATGCGCCCCTTTAGGCTAAGCCTCCTCCTGGAGCGCCTGCGGAGGCCCAGGGTTTACCCAAAGTCCCTCCCCGCCCTGGTGCGGGAACACCTCGAGGTGCGGCCCCCCCTCTCCCTGGACCTCCCCTACTACGCCGCCCGGAGGGAGGGGGGCTACGCCCTCATTCCCTGGGACCGATACATGGAGGAGGCGGAGAGGACGCTGGAGGAGGTGGCCCGCCCCTAGCCCTTCCGCTCGGCGAGAACCCGGCCCTCCGCCAGGGCTCGCCGGGCCAGGGGATTGGCCTCGGCCTCCTTCGGGGTGTAGACGAAAAGGTCCACGGGAAAACCCAGATCAGCGAAAAGGGGAAGGTAACGCCCGGGGCGCTCCAGGAAGGGGGGAGCCTCCCCCACGAGGAGGAGGAGGTCGGCGTCGCTCCGCGGCGTCGCCTCTCCCCGGGCCAAGGAGCCGAAGAGGACCACGGCGAGGACCTCGGGGAAGGTGGCGAGGAGCTCGGCCGCCTTTTCTTCAAGAGCCTGAAGAAGCTTCTCCCGGTCCAGCCAGAACACTTTGACCGAACCGTAGGATTTCTCCTGCACAAAGGAGCGCATCCCGGGCCTCCTCCTCTCCATAGTAGTCCAGGGGGGCACCCGCCTCCCAGCTGTCCGGATAGCGCGTGGGGATGTAGAGCCTATCCAGCACCAGGGCGCAGCGCCTGAGCTCGGGGGTCAAGTTGAGCCGTTCATGAAGGCCGGCCAAGAGGTGGGTGAGCGCATGGCCGAAGGCCTCGGCCCCCAAGGCGAAATAAACCGCTTTGAGGGCTTTCTCCGCCGCCTGATGGGCGGCGAAGCAAGCCCATTCCCAGTGGCCGAGTTCCAGGCTCTTTTGGGCGTGCTCAAGGTCCCGCTCGGCTTGCCGCATCCAGTCGCGCGCCCGGTTCATGCGCTTCCCCCGGAGGGGGCCTCCTGGGGCCTTAGGGCCTCGGCCACGAAGGCCGCCATCACCCCGAGCATCAGGCCCAAGGCCACCGCCAGGGCGAAGAGGAGGCCCCGCCTGGGCGCCACTTTCTCGTAGACGGGGTAGGCGGGGGCCAGGATGGAGGCCCAGGCTTCTTGGCTGCTGGCGATCTGGATCCCTAGGTCGGTGCGCTTCTGGGCCAGGGCCAGGTAGGCGTTCTTGGCAAGCTCCAGGGCCTGGCTTAGGGTGTCCTGCTCCACCTGGGCCCGGGCCACCCGGTCCTTGAGGACGTTGATGCGGGCGTCCACCTGGGCGATGCGGGCCTGAAGGGCCGCCTTCCTGGCAAGAAGTCTCGCCTCCTCCGCCTGGGCGTCTATGAGCGCCGAGCGCAGGCGCTGGTACTCGGGGTTGGGGTTGTCAAAGGCGAGATCCGCTCCCGAGAGGTTCGCGATCTGGTCGTACCGGGCGCGGAAGGCCTCGTAGGCGGCCTTCTTGGTGTTGTACTCCAGGGTGATGGCCTCCTTTTCCCGCTCCTGGGCGGCTAGAAGTTTCCTTAAGGACGCGATGCGTTGGGAGATCGCCTCTTGCTCCTTCAGCAACGCCTGCGCCTCGGCTTCCAGACCCTGGATTTGGCTGCGCAGACTCACGGCTTGGGTCAACAGGGGGGCGTAGGCGGGGTTCACCTCCTGCACCCGGAGCTTTAGCCCTGCAAGGGCTTCCAGGTCTCCTTTCGCCACCGCCGCGGCGACCACGGGATCGGCCACCACTTCGCGCATGACGTCCAATACCTTAGGTTCCTCGGCAAGGGCTTCCTCCAGCCCCTTCAGGGTAGCCTCCTTGGAGGCCCGCTCGGTGGAGATCTGGGCCAGGCGTACCCCGACCTCCGCTAACCGTGCGGAAAGCCGATTGAGCTCACTTTGCCACTCGGCAATACGCTCCTTTTCCTTGAAGACTTCAAGGGCCCTGGCCGCCGCCAGATAGGCCTGCCGGGCCTTCTCCGTCTCTCCCTTCAGGGCGGCCTGGGCCTCCTGGAGGCGTTTGCCGATGATGGCGAGGCTTTCCGGGCTAGTGTTCAGGGGCACGAGCCGGGCCTGGCGGGCCGCCTCCTTCTCCAAGGCGGCGATCCGCCCCCGCACCGCCGAAAGGTCCCGCTCCAGGCCGGAGAGCTCCTGGTCCAGGCTCACCCGCTCCCCGGTCTTGGCCTCCAGCTCCGCCTTGTCCTGGGAGAGGGTGGTGGCCTTCTGGAAGGCCTCCCACCTCGCCTGGGCCTCCCGGTAGGCCTTCTCCGCGGGGGGTAGCTGCTCCTCGAGGGCCGCGAGGCTCGCCTTAAGGCGCTGCAGGGGGATCTCGTTCACCTTGCGCTTCACCGCCTCCACCCAGAGGTTCGCCGCCTTAGCCGCCACCTCGGGGTCCGGGGCCTTCACGGTGAAGCTCGCGACGATGGGGGGGACCTGGTTGGGGTTTGCCGCCTGGACCCTAGGGGAGATGTCCTTCACCTCGAGGTCCCGGAGCATCCGCTCCACGCCCCTGAGGTTCCCCTGGTCCTGCCAGCGGGTGGGAAGCCTCCCCTCTTTCCTTAGGGCCTCCCACACCCCCCCTACCACCTCCTCGGAGAGGGCCAGGGCCTTCAGGCCCTCAAAGGTGATGGGGGTGGCCTGCTGCACCTGGATCCTCTGCTCCAGCTGGGCCTGCACCTGCACTGGGGCCACGTTCACCGTGGCCGTGGAGGCGTACCGGGGCTCGGCGATGAAGAAGCCGTAGATGAGGGCCACCGCCCCAAAGATCAGAGGCAAGGCCAGGATAAGGGTTCGGTGACGCCTTAGAACGTCTACGATATCCCGAAGCGAAAGCTCGTCCCCAGGGGTCTCCACCATAACGGGGCCAGTATATCAGTCAGTAAGCCCCCTTCCGGGTGAGCACCACCCAAACGGTGCGGGCCAAGATGTAGAGGTCAAGCCAGAGGGACCAGTTGCGGATGTAGTAGGTGTCCAGGGCCTCCTGGACCTCGAGGTCCCCCTCGCTTCGGGCGGAGACCTGCCATAGCCCCGTGAGCCCCGGGAGGACGCTTGCGCGAAGCCTGCGGAACTCCGGCGAGAACTTCTCCAGGTGGTAGCGGGGAAAAGGCCTCGGCCCCACCAGGCTCATCTCCCCCTTGAGGACGTTAAAGAGCTGGGGAAGCTCGTCCAAACTCGTGCGCCTCAAGAAGTGTCCCACCCCAGGGAGGACCCGGGGGTCCTTCCTGAGCTTGAAAAACCGCTCCCACTCCGCCTTGGCCTCGGGGTTTTCCTCCAGGTACCGGGCCAAGCGGGCCTCGGCGTCGGGGTACATGGTGCGGAGCTTCCACACGCGAATCGTCCTCCCCCCAAGCCCCTCCCGCTCCTGGACGTAGAAGGCGGGGCCGGGGCTAACCCGCTTGATCCAGAGGACGAAGAGGCCGATGACCGGAAGGCTAACAAGGAAAAGGGGGATGCCTAAAGCGTAGTCCAAGACCCGCTTGAGGAAGCGGCTTCGCCGGAGCAAAAGGTTCTTCTTCACCTCAAGCGCCAAGACCCCGCCTAGGTCCCGGCTGGAAACCCAAAGGCTCTGGAGGCCCAGAAGGTCGGGCACCAGGATCACCTGGGGAAAAGGAAGCGCCTCCAGAAGGGCCGCAAGCTGCTTCCGCCCCGCCCCCGGCATGGCCAGGACCGCCACCCGCACCCCCCGTCGGGCCCAAGCCGAAGCCTCCCCCAGGAGGCCCAGCACGGGAAGCCCCTCCACCTCCTGGCCTTGCTTAGCCGGGTCGTCGTCCAAAAAGCCCAGAGGCCTAAGCCCCAGGGCCTTTTCCCGCTTTAGGCTTCGGGCCACCAGGGCCCCGGTCCTCGCCGCCCCCAGGATGAGGACGGGCACGCCCCAGACCCCAAAGCGCACCAGGACCTCCCGCACCAGGGCCTCGCCCAAGGGCACCAGGACAAGGGCAAACCCCAGGGCGAGGGCCAGCACCCCCCGGGACCACCCCTCCCGGAAGAAGAGCCACTCCCAGGCCACCAGGGCTAAAAACATCAGGAAGGTCACCTGCACCTTGCGCCGAACGCGCTCCACGGGGGCGAGGCCAAACCCAGGGTAAAGCCCCGCCAGGAAGTAGCCCACGGGAAAGCAAAGGAAGGCCAGCGCCACGGAACCCAAGGCGGACAGGGGCACCTTGGCCGGGAAGAGGAAGGACAGGACCTCCCTCGAGCCCCACCCCAAAAGAAGGGAGGCCTCGAGGGCCAAAAGATCCGCCACAAGAAGGCCTAAAACCGCCCAGAACACCCCTCCCCTGTGCGCCACCTTCACCCGGCCTTGCGCCTCCACCCTGACCATCCCCTACCCCCGCACCTCCGCCCGGTGTTCCAAGAACCAGCGGTAGGTCTGGCGGATCCCCTCCTCCAGGGGGATCTTGGGCCGCCACCCGAGGGCGAAGAGGCGACTTGTGTCCAAAAGCTTCCTGGGGGTGCCGTCGGGCTTGGTGGTGTCGTAAACGATCTCCCCCTCAAACCCCACGATCCGGGCGATGAGCTCGGCCAGTTCCCGGATGCTGATGTCCTCGCCCACGCCCACGTTGATGATTTCCTCCGACTCGTAATGTTTCATCAGGAAGAGGGCGGCGTCGGCCAGGTCGTCCACGTGCAAAAACTCCCGCCTCGGGGTGCCCGTGCCCCAGACCACCACCTCCTTCCTCCCTTCCTCCTTGGCCTCGTGGAACTTCCGGATCAGGGCGGGAAGGACGTGGGAGGTCTGCAGGTCAAAGTTGTCCCCCGGGCCGTAGAGGTTGGTGGGCATGAGGCTGATGGCGTTGAACCCGTATTGGCGCCGGTAAGCCTGGCACATTTTGATCCCAGCAATCTTAGCCACGGCGTAGGCCTCGTTGGTGGGTTCCAGAGGGCCCGTGAGCAGATGCTCTTCCTTCATGGGCTGGGGAGCGTGCTTGGGGTAGATGCAGGAAGACCCCAGGAAGAGAAGCTTCTTCACCCCGTAGCGGTAGGCGGCGTCTATAACGTGGGTTTGGATCAGGAGGTTATCGCGGATGAAGTCTGCCGGGTAGGTGCTGTTGGCCAGAATCCCCCCCACCTTGGCCGCCGCCAAGAAGACGTACTCGGGGCGCTCCTCCTCAAAGAAGCGGTTGACGGCGGCCTGGTCCCGAAGGTCCAGCTCCTGGCGGGTGCGGGTGACAAGGTTGGTGTAGCCTTCGGCCCTAAGCTTGCGCAGGATCGCCGAGCCCACCAGGCCCCGGTGCCCCGCCACGTAGATCTTGCTCCCCTTATCCATCGCTGATTAACCCCCGCAGCATCACCGCGTGCCCCGCGTCCTTCAGGGTCTTTTCCTGGCGGGCGAGCTCCAGGTCGTGGTCCACCATCATCCGCACCAGCTCCTTAAAGGACACCTTGGGCCGCCACCCCAGCTTCGCCCGGGCCTTGGTGGCGTCGCCCTGGAGGTGGTCCACCTCGGTGGGGCGGAAGTACCGGGGATCCACCTCCACGTAACGGCGCCAGTCCAGGCCCACGTAGCCAAAGGCCTCCTCCAAAAACTCCCGAACCGAGTGGGATTCGCCCGTGGCGATCACGTAATCATCCGGTTCAGACTGCTGGAGCATGAGCCACATGGCCTCCACGTAATCCCCAGCGTACCCCCAGTCCCGCTTGGCCTCGAGGTTCCCCAGATAAAGCTTTTCCTGGAGGCCCATCTTGATCCGCCCCACCGCCCGGGTGATCTTGCGGGTGACAAAGGTCTCGCCGCGGCGGGGAGACTCATGGTTAAACAGAATGCCGTTACAGATGAACATGCCGTACGCCTCGCGGTAGTTCACCGCATACCAGTACGCCGCCACCTTGGCGGCGGCGTAAGGGCTCCGGGGGTAGAAGGGCGTCTTCTCATTCTGCGGAGGGGGCGAGGCCCCAAACATCTCTGAAGACCCCGCCTGGTAAATGCGAACCTCCTTTCCAGACACCTTAATGTAGTCGCGCAGGGCCTCCAGAAGCCGTAACGTACCTGTGGCCACCACGTCTGCGGTGTACTCGGGCTGCTCAAAGGAAACCTTGACGTGGGACTGGGCCCCCAGGTTGTAGACCTCATCGGGCTGCACCTTCTCCAGAATGCGCCGGAGTCCGGTTCCGTCCGTTAGGTCCCCGTAATGCAGGAAAAGCCGCGCCTCCGGATCGTGTGGGTCCTTGTAGAGGTGGTCAATCCGGTCGGTGTTGAAGGTGGAAGCCCGCCGGATAATCCCGTGCACCTCGTAACCCTTCTGCAAGAGAAGCTCGGCCAGGTAAGAGCCGTCCTGCCCCGTGATCCCTGTAATCAAGGCTTTCTTCATAACCCTATGCCCCCTCAAAGCGACGAAGCCCAAGAAGCTGCAACGCTGCCAGCACCACAAACCGGGGGTTGTGCTTGGCGTACCTCCGCCAAAGACGTTTGGGCTCCATCAATAGCCTAAAGAACCACTCCAGTCCCAAACGCTGCATCCAGGCCGGTGCCTGCGGCACACGGCCCGCGTGAAAATCAAACGCTGCCCCCACCCCAAGCATCACAGCCTTCACCCTTCCCCTATGCTCCGCCATCCAACGCTCCTGCTTGGGGCAGCCCAACCCCACGAAGAGAATCCGGGCCCCGGAGGCGTTGATGGCCTCCACGATACGCGCGTCCTCCTCGGGCGTCAGGGAGCGGAAGGGAGGACTATAGGCGTAGGCCACCCGCAGGCCAGGAAATCTGGCCTTAAGCTTCTCCACAAGTTTCTCCAAAACCTCGGGCGCCCCCCCGTAAAACCCCACCGGAATCCCTTCCCGAGCCGCCGCCGCGCACACCCTCAAGGTAAGCTCGGGGCCGTAGACCCGCTCCTGTCCTCGCACCCCAAGCCGGCGAAGCACCCAGACCAAGGGCATCCCGTCCGGAGTCACCAGGTCAGCCGCGTTCACCAGGGCCCTGTATCCGGAATCGTCGTAGGCCTCCATGACCATGTGCACGTTGGCCACGCACACGTACCGGCTTTCCCCCGCCCGGGCCCAGGCCAGCACGCGCAGGGTGGCGTCCTCGTAGCTGGTGGCGTCCACCCGCATGCCCAGGATCCGCCGGTGGACAGGAGGGGATTGAGGCTCCAACACGGCACTCATCAGCTAAGCTTACACCCGAAAACCAGGCACCCCCGGGTTTTTAACCCCGGCGCCGATGCCCGGCTTCCAGGGCCTGCCCGTAGATTTCCATAAGCAGCTGATAGTTGCGTTCCGCCGTGTACTTGGCCTCGTACTCCGCCCGGGCTTCCCGGCGCATGCGGGCGAGCTCTGTGGGGTGGGCAAGGAGCCATTCCACCTTGGCGGCCAGGTCCTCGAGGTCGCCGGGGCGAAAGTGGAGGCCGGTGCGGCCGTGGTCCGTAACTTCAGCGACCGCTCCAATATCAGCCGCAAGAACTGGCGTACCCTTGGCGAAGGCCTCTATGGCAACCCGCCCAAAGGTCTCGTACGACTCCGAGGGGAAGACCAAGAACGCCGCATCCCCCATTAGCGCGTAGACCTCTTCCTGGGCTTTCCGTCCCAGCCACTCCACCCCGGGAAGCCTCCCAGCCGCCCCGCGTACCTCCTCGGCCAAGGGACCGTCCCCCACGATCTTGAGAGGTACCTTCCCACCCAGCCGTTCCCAGGCCCTGAGGAGCGTCCTAACCCCCTTTTCCGGCGAAAGCCGTCCCACGTAAAGCGCGTAGCCCCCCCGGCCCTCCCCAGGCCCGGGGTCCGGGTGTACGAAGTTGGGCTTCACCACCAGCTTCTCGGAGGGGAACCCAGCCTGAATGAACTTCTGTCGCGAGAACTCTGTAAGGACGATGTAGCGGTCCACCATGTCCCAGGTGCCCAGGAAACGGTGGAAAGTTAACATCCCCGCCACCACCGCACTGGCCGCACGGCTATTTCGGTAGCACCCGTGTACCACCCCCCACCAGGGTAAGTGCCCGAGGCAGTCCTCACACACCCGCCCCTGGCGAAAGAAGAGAGCGTTCACACAAAGAAGGCGGTAGTTGTGGAGGGTCATGACTACGGGGAGCTTTTCGGCCTTGGCAGCATGCACGACCGCAGGGGAAGCCAAAGGGAACGTATTGTGGATGTGTACCACCTGGGGGCGCTTGTCTCGGATGAGCAACCGCAGGTTGTGGTAGGTCTCTCCATTCCAAACCGTCACCACTGTTTGACGCCTACGGGGCATGCTTTCTAAGGCTCGGTTATGGAGTATGAGGGGAATGACTTCGTGTCCCTTCACCTCCAGCAGGGTTTTCTCGGCTTCAAAGACCCCGTCCTCACCGCCGGGTTGCTGGTAGTGGGTGTGAAGTACAATTACCCTCATCGGGCCAGGAACCTTTGAATATCCTCCGCGATCATCCTGGCTACCTCTTCGCAGGTAAGGAGCACAGAGGTATCCGGCGGAGCCAGTTCACCCTTCACCGCTCGCTCCAAGGCGGCGTCAAAATCTTCCGGGTTAAGAGGATCAAAACGGTTTTCAGGGGGAACAATCTCCGGTGTACAACCGGCATAGATGGAGGAGATCACGGGTATTCCAGACCATAGGGCTTCATTGACCACCAATCCCCAGACATCCTCGAGGGTTGGGAAAACAAGCGCATCGGCACTTTTGTACACCGCCGGCATTTCTTCCGGCCTCCTAGAGGGCAAAAAGTGAACGTGGCGCAAGCCCAGCCCCAGGGCCTTGCGCTCTAAGCGCTCCTTTTCCGGGCCGTCACCCACCAACACCAAGGTGAACGTGTGCCCCTTGTTTTGCACCCTGGCTGCCGACTCCAACAAGAGGTCTACCCCCTTCCGTTCTATAAGCTGACCCACGTAGAGAAGGACAGGTCTAGGCGAGAAGGTAAAGGCAGGAGGGGTTGGCTTGGAAAAAAGGGTCTCATCTACACAGTTCTGGATCTCCAGGATTTTTTCCCGAGGTATGCCCAAGTGAAGCAGGTATTCGGTAGAAGTTTTCCCGTAACTAATCCACCTAGGAACAAAGCGAACAAAAACCCTACGCCACAAGGCTTTAACGGGTCCTATAGAACGCTCTGTGTGCAATGTTCCTCCCCACCAAACCCAAAGGGGCTTCCGAAACATTTTGGCGTACATAAGGGCCATCAAACTCCTAAAGCCCATTTCGTTGCTTATGACGGCGTCGGGAGAAAATCGTACCAACTCGGTAAGGTAACCTGGGTTGATGTGCAGGTACCAGTAGTCAAACAATCCCTCCTTCCCCCTGCGAGGAATGGCGAGCGAAAAACCCCAAACGCGCTTCAGGCGGATATCCCCTAGTTTTTCTTGCACTTTTTCCCAGTTTTTCCGATTTCTCTCAGAGCCTGACGCAAAGACAGCCGTCTCAAAGTGCTTTTTGAGCCCCCTATAGACGCATACCCGGTACGGAGCAATTATGTTTGTTAAGATAGCTACCCTCATCGCCCATTAACTCAGCCTGTTCTCCAGTACCCTATCGTACAAGTCTTCTAGCTTCCTGTTAAGCTTGACCAGTTCAAACTGTTCTTGCACATGCCTTACAGCCGCCTTAGCAAGCCGATTGCGAAGCTCCTCTGACCTTAGGAGTGAACGGATGCTTTCTCGTAAAGCCTCCACGTCCCTCTCCGGAGAAAGGAACCCCGTCTCCCCGTTTAGGACCACTTCAGGCACCCCGCCAGAGGCAAAAGCCACAACGGGCGTACCGCAGGCCTGTGCTTCTAAATAAACTATTCCAAAAGTTTCCGCTTCCCCGTCTGGCATGGTTACTGAAGGCATGGAAAAGAGATACGCCCTCTGCATCTCTTGTCGCACAACCTCTTTGGGTTGAGCACCGAGGAAGACTACCCGATCGCCTAAAAACTTTTTGGCAAGCTCTTCATATTCTTTTCTTTTAGGTCCGTTGCCAATGACAACCAGCCTCAACTCAGGAAACTCTGAGAGCAAAGGCGCCAAAGCTTCTACGAGAAAGGGTAGTCCTTTTCGCTGTATTAGCCTTCCAACGTATAAGATTCTCCCGTACTCCACTCGTTCGGGGTCTGGATAAAAGAAGCTCGTATCTATCCCGTGAGGCAAAAGCACCAGCTTGTGGGCCGGATAGCCACGATCAAGCGCTTTCTGCAAAAGAAATTTTGAAGGCACGATAAAGAGTTTGGCTTTTTGCTGTAGCCGTTTCTTGCGAAGAAGGTAGAGTCGGTGGCTAGGCCAAGATTTTAGGAGAATGGCCCGTTCGTCCATAGTGACGTCTGTCCCTAAAAGGCTCACGATAAGGGGCACCTTTAGAACCTCAGCTAGGGGTAGAGCCAATGCGCCGTCAGGGGCGAAGTGCACATGAATAAGGCTCGGGCTAAGACGTTGAGCCCAAGCCACGATCCTCCGCGGCAACCTTCCGAAAATTTTGAAGAGGATTTCATCCCTAAAATCCCCCGAGCGAAGAGATTTTGTGTTGCTTGGGTTAATCAGAAACAGGCGCTCTTCCGGGACGGGTATGGAGGGAAAAGCACGCTTACTCCCCAAAAAGTAAGCCTCATACCGTTCCAAGCGAAGGCTTTGGTTGGCAACAAAGGTTTCTGAAACCGGAAGAAGCTGATCTCTGAAGACAAGTACTTTTCTCATTATAGCCCCCGAGAAACTCCGGCACAACAGAAGGCTCCGAGGCATAAGGCAGCCCCTACCAACACGCCATGGATGCTCATGACAAACACATATAACCCCGCGTTATCCGTGGCAAATAGAAGCAAGGATGTCAGAGTTGACGCCACGAGCGCATGGAACCAAAGCTGCTTACCAGATTTCCTTACAAAGCCCAACGAGGATCTGGCATATACCAAAATCGCCGAGTAAAAACCCAGGAAAGCCAGCAATCCAACCAACCCGTAATTGTGAAAAACCCTTAGGTACTCGTTATGCGGGTGCTGAAATCGGCTATTTTGACTAACGTAATAAGCATATGCCGAGGCAGTTCCTGGGCCATGCCCAAAAAAAGCGCGCTGAAAGGAATGGTCAACAATCGCAGGCCACACTATAGAACGCCCCTGGGTTAGATAAGCACCCTCGCCAGTTTCTAAAACCCCCTCCACTCCCGCCTCCAACACGGTCTGAATAAGCTCTACGGACCTCTCACCTGCCTGTGTACGCAGGAAAATAGGAGCGCTCGCTAGCATGACCGCCGCTAACACAAAAGGTGGGTACCACGTTCGGGGTTTCATAAGTTTCAAAAAGAACAAATACGTAAAAAGGTGACCCGCAATAAAGGCCAGGACTGCCATTCGCGAGCCGGAGGCCGCCAAAACCCCAGCTGTGATGAAAAACAAGAACCATCTATAAGCAGGCCGAGCAAGAAAGGTAACAGCACTTCCAGCAACTGCAACCTCTGCAGCGAGCGAACGGGTAGGATTTATCACAACGAACACCAACGATACAACAAAGACCAACTTTAACAAAGTGGCGATTCTAGAAGCACGGCGAAGGTTGGGGCAAATAAGTATAGCGGCACCTAAAACCGAGAAGCCGTACAATCCCCAACTGGTCAACTCTTGAAGCGCAGGATATAACCAATCGCCGCTGTAAGGCACGCCCATAAAAATGTTCATTACTAGTAAAACCCCGCCCTCCAACAAAAGCAACAGCCAAAACCCGACAAGCCAGCGATATGTCCTCCAGGACCAAGAGCGGCGGTTGATCCAGGGCAAGTTTAACTTAGGAAAACTTAGCACAACAAGAAATACACCTGAGATAAAAGCAAGCAAAACCCAAGCAGCTGAAAGGGAGAGTTGGCCGAAGATTTTTACTCGAGTCATACTCTCCCCTAAAACCCAATAAACTACAAGAAGGAAAAACCAACCTCGCCAAAGGTTTGTCCAAGTGGCCATGCCCCACCCCTTTATCGCACCTCGGTCTTCAACAAGAGATAACGGTGACAAACAAGCATCAACCACAGTCCTGTTGCTAACATCCCATCTGAAAGCAAGCTACTCCAAACTGCCCCTCTCCAGCCCAAAAGAGGAATCCACCAAAGGTTCAACCCCAGGTTGAGGAAGGCTACCCCCACCTGCACGGCGCTCCGCAAGCCCTGGTAGCCCGCCCCCGTCAGCGCGTCGGCGGCCAGGTAGTGAAGGGCGCGGAAGAGGAGGATGGGGGCTAGAAGAGGAAGCACAGCAGCGGAAAGGGCGTACTCCGGCCCCAAGAGGATAGGGAGAAAAGGAGCGAGGCCCAGGGCCAATGCTGTTCCTAACCCGCCCGCGGCAAGCCCCCAAGGCAGGAGCCTCAGAGCAAAGGCCCAGGAACCTCCAAGCCCCTTCTTTCCCTCGCGGAAAAACCGAGGATATGTGGCGTATAGGAGCGCCCGCATGGGCACGAAGGCGGCATCCAAAACGCGGTAAGCGGCGGCGTAGCCTCCAGCCACCACATCGGAAACGAAGCGGGAGAGGAGGGTCTTGTCCAAGTCGTTGTAGGCGCCTTGGGCTGCTAGGCTGATGGCAAAGTAGAAGCCCTCCCGCCATTCGCCACGCATAGGTCCAAGGCTTAGTGGACCCAAGCCCAACTCCCGTACAACCCAAGCCACCCCAAGGATCCCAGCCAGGAGGCCGCTTCCGGCGTAGAGCAAGGCCCAGTGGAAGGCGGTGGCCTGGGGGAGGGCATAAAGGACCAATACGCCGAGAAGGCGGGAGGCGCTGATGATAACCCAAAGGGCCGAGGTGCGGCTAAGGCGCTCCCGGCTTTGGAAAGCCTGCCCTGAGACATCGGCCAGACGGATGCCGACAAGGTCCCCAAGGGCGATGGGAAGGGCCAGGGCCAAGGCGGTTTCCCAGGTGAAGACAAAACCGGAAAGGAGGAAGGCTAGGCCCGTTAACGCCCCCCCCGAGGCCAGGGTGGTCGCCAGGGCAGCGCCCCAGTACTTCTTGAAGAGCCCCGGATCCCGGGAAGCGTGCTTGATGAGGATGTTGCCGCTCCCCCAGCTGGCGAAGGGGGACAGGACCATGATAAGGGCCGCAACCCCTACAAAGGCCCCGTACTGCTCAGGTCCTAGAATCCGAGCCAGAAGAACGAAGTAGAGAAACTGGAGCCCGAGCCGAAACCCAAAACCTAGGAGCATCCAGAGGGTGTTTCTGGCCAGGGGGGATCCCAAAGCACCTCCCTTCCTACGCGAACCCCTGGGCCACCACCTCCCGGAAATAGGTGATGGTGCGAAGCAAGCCCTCCCGCACCGGCACCCGGGGCTCCCAGCCCAAAAGACGTTTGGCCAGGGAGATATCGGGCCTCCGCTGCTTGGGGTCGTCCTGGGGCAGGGGCTTGAAGACGATCTCCGAGGGGCTATGGGTGATTTCCTTGACGAGGCGGGCGAGCTCCAGCACCGTGTACTCCTCCGGGTTCCCCAGGTTCACCGGCCCGGCGTAGTCCACCTCCATGAGCCGCACAATCCCCTCTACAAGGTCGTCTACGTAGCAAAAGCTTCGGGTCTGAGAACCATCCCCGTAGACGGTAAGGGGCTCGCCCTTAAGGGCCTGGGTAATGAAGTTCGTCACCACCCGCCCGTCTTCGGGGTCCATATAGGGCCCGTAGGTGTTAAAGATGCGCACGATGCGCACCGGCAGGCCAAAGTGGGCGTGGTAGGCGGTAACGAGGGCCTCGGCGTAGCGCTTCCCCTCGTCGTAGACCGCGCGGGGCCCCACCGGGTTCACGTTTCCCCAGTAACTTTCGGGCTGGGGATGGACCAAGGGGTCCCCATAGACCTCGCTGGTGGAGGCGAGGAAGAAGCGGGCCCCCTTCCTCAGGGCCAGGTCCAGGAGGTGCCGGGTCCCTTCGGCGTTCACCAACAGGGTGGGGATGGGAAGCTTTAGGTAGCGGGGAGGAGAAGCGGGAGAGGCAAAGTGGAGCACCCAGTCCAGCGGGCCTTCCACCTCGAGGGGCCGGGCCACGTCTACCTGGAGGAAGCGAAAACCGGGATAGGCCACAAGGCGGTCCAGGTTCCGCCTCTGCCCCGTGGAGAGGTTGTCCACCCCAATGACCTCGCACCCCTCCTTAAGGAGCCTCTCCGCCAGATGGCTCCCCAGGAAGCCCGCAGCGCCCGTGAGAAGGACCCGCATCACACCTCCACCTTGCTCAATATACCCAAGGCCGGGATGCCCACGCCCACGTAACGGTAGCCCATGGCCGCCAAGGCTTTCCCGTCAAGAAAATTCCGCCCGTCCACCACCAGGGGCACGCGAAGGAGGCCCCTAAGCCGCTCCCAAGGCCAGGTGCGGTACTCCGGCCAGTCCGTGGCCAGGACCACGGCGTCGGCTCTCCGAAGGGCTTCCTCAGGCGTTTCGGCGTACTCCAAGGGAAGGGCCACCTCCCGCCGCGCCCGGGGAAGGGCCACCGGGTCGTGGGCCCGCACGAAGGCGCCCCGCTTCAGGAGGAGGTCTGCCAGGGCCAGGGCGGGGCTTTCCCGGAGGTCGTCGGTATGGGGCTTGAAGGCCAGGCCGAGGAGGGCGATGGTCTTCCCCTTTAAGGTCTTTAGCTCCGCAAGCAGTTTGTCCGCGATGAGATCTCGCTGGCCGAAGTTCACCTCCCGGGCCGCCTCGAGGATGGGGAGGCTCAGGCCGTACTCCCGGCCCATGGCCAAAAGGGCCGCGGTATCCTTGGGGAAGCAGCTCCCCCCCCAGCCGAGCCCGGCCTGAAGGAAGCGGGGACCGATGCGGTGGTCCAGGCCAATGCCCCGGGCCACCTCCCGGATGTCCGCCCCTACCCGATCGGCCAGGCGGGCCAGCTCGTTGATAAAGCTGATCTTGAGGGCCAGGAAGGCATTCGCCCCGTACTTAATGAGCTCCGCTGAGGCCAGGTCCGTGGTGAGGAAGGGCACCGCCCCCATGCGCTCGGGCCGGGGGAGGAAGGGGGGTGGGGTAAAGCTCTGCTCCAGGATGGGCTCGTAGAGTTCCCTAAGCACCTCCAGGGCCCGTTTGTCCTCGGCCCCCACCACCACCCGGTCGGGGTAGAGGCTGTCGTAGAGGGCCTGGCCCTCCCGCAGGAACTCCGGGTTGGAGGCTACCGCCAAACGGCCGTCCGGCTCGCCCCCGTGCACCTCCTGGAAGGCCCGGCGCACCAGGGCCTCCACGTAGTTGCCGCTTCCCACAGGCACCGTGGACTTGTTCACCACCACGGTGAACCCCTCCCCCAGGTGCCGCCCAATGGCCCAGGCGGCCTCCCGCACCTGGGAGAGGTCGGGGGAGCCGTCGGGCAGGGAAGGGGTGCCCACGGCCAGGAAGACCACCTCCGCCTGGGGGATGGCCTCCTCGTACCGCGTGGTGAAGGAGAGCCGGTCCCGCACCAGGGCCAGGGTCTCCTTAGCGTGGGGCTCGTAGAAGGGCGGCTCGCCCCGCTTAAGCCCGGCCACCTTGCCCTCGTCCAGATCCACCCCCACCACCTCGTGCCCTACGTAGGCGAGGCTTAGGGCGGTGGTGAGGCCCACGTAGCCCGTTCCAATGACCGCTACCCGCTTGCAGGCCATACCTACCTCCTAGGACTCAGGGCTTCCCCTGGCGCCTTCCAGGTTAGGGACCCGGCCTGGGAACCCCTGTGACCTCTGCACCGCCCCCCGGCCTGAGGACCGTGGCCAGGAAGACCCAGAGGACCCCGAGGAGCAGAGCCCCGAGGGCGGCCAGCACCCCGTAGGCCAGAGGCCTGGGGGACCCGGGTGTAGGGGTGCTCGTTGGGGTAGTTCACCGTGCCCACCTCCTGGGCCCAGGGGCCTGGGTGGAGTTCCATCCGGAAGCGGAGGGAGCGGTAGGGGAGGGGCCCGTGGAGGTAGCCGAAGAACTCGTCAATGGGCCCGGTGAAGACGAGGCGCGCAAACTTGACCTCCCCCTCCACCTCCTTCCAGTCGGTTTGGAGGAGGAGCTTGATGTTGGGGTGGGCGAGCATCCTGCGGAAGAGGGCGGTGTAGCCCTCCTTGGGCATGGCCTGGTAGGCGTCTTGGAAGTAGCGGGTGTCGTGGCTCACCAGGACGGGGACCCGCCCGGTCACGGAAGGGGAGAGTTCCTCGGGGCGCAGGCCCCACTGCTTGAGGGTGTAGCCTTCAAAGACGTTTTTGTAGACGTAGTCGGCGAGGAAGCGGAGGTCGGGGTCCTCCTCCTCCCGAAGGCGGAGGATGGGCACCCGGGCCCCGTAGCCGAAGCGGGCGATGAGCTTTTCCTCCAGGCGGTCGGCGAGCCTTGGGGAGAAGAGGGCGCGGAGGGTGGCGAGGCTGAAGGGGAGGGGGACCTCCTTGCCCTCCACCACGGCGCGGACGCGGTGGTAGTAGGGGCGCCACTCGGTGAAGCGGGAGAGGTAGTCAAAGACCTTTTTGCTGTTGGTGTGGAAGATGTGGGGTCCGTAGCGGTGGACGAGGACCCCGTGGGGGTCCATTTCGTCGTAGGCGTTGCCCCCGATGTGGTCCCTCCTCTCCACCACCAGAACCCGTTTGCCTGCGGCGGCGAGCCTTTCCGCCAAGGTGGCCCCGGTGAAGCCCGCGCCCACGATCAGGTAGTCAACCCTCATATGGCCTCCAGGGCAGCCGGCCTCTCCACCACAGATAGGCTAACACGGCCCCGGTCACCCAGGCTTCGGATAGGACCACTACCCAGGCCATTCCCAGGGCACCATAGCGGGGCACCACGAGGAGGGCTAGAGCGACGTTCAAAAGCCCAGCGGCAAAGATGATGGCGTTGAAAGGGCGGTCCATCTTCTGGGCCAGCATCCATTGGATGCCAAGGAAGTTGGAGAGGGCAACCAAGGGAAGCAGCCAGGCCAGGATCCACATCAAGGGTACTGCCCCTTCATATCCGGGTCCCAAGAGCAGTCGTACCAGGAGGGGGGAAGCGTAAGTCAGAACCCCTGCCGCGGCGAGGCCCAGCAGGAGCATCATGCCGCCCACCCGTTGAGCGAGCCAGGTGGCTTCTCTCGGGCTCTTCTCCAGAAGGTGGGAGAAGCGGGGAAGAAAGAGCCTGCTGAAGGGTTCCCACATGGGGATCAAGGCCTTGGTGAGCTTTTCCGCCCCCGCGTAAAGGGCTACCTGGGCGGGGGGAAGGAAAAGCCCCACCAAGAGCACGTTGGCCGTGGTGTACAAGCTCACCACCAGGCGAAAGAAAAAGAGGCCAAAGCCCCGTTTGAGCCAGGTCCAGGCCTCTCCGAACCGGGGCCAGCGCAACCCCACCCAAGACGCCGCCCACGCGAGGCCCACGAAACCCACCGCGAAGGACGCGAGGGCTTGGAGGTAGAGGGGCCAGGCCACCTGCGCCGGGGAGCGCACGAGGAAGAAGACGCCGAGCGTGGCCAGAAGGCGGACGAAAAACTCCATGAGGGCCACCGCCCCCATACGTTCCATGCCTTGAAAGAACCATACCGGGCTCAAGCTCATTCCCAAGGCGAGAAGAAAGCCTCCCCAAATCAGGCCGAGTTCGCCTTGCAGGGGGGGAAAGAGGTAAAGGGCGAGCAGAGCAATTCCCGCCGCCGGCAAGGAGAGGAGTGCGCGGGCTCCCAAGACCCCGCCCAAGATGCTTTGGAGGGCTTCCGGCCGGTCCCGCCACTTGGCCACCTCCCGGGTAGCGGAGAGGGAGAAACCATACTCCAGGACGATGTAGAGGTACTGGGAGAGGGCCTGGGCCAGGGCGAGCTTGCCGAACCCCTCGGGTCCTAGGATGCGGGCCAAGTAGGGCAACGTGATGAGGGGAAAGAGGTAGTTGGCCGCCTGGACGGCGTAGAGGTAGAAGAGGTTGCGCAGGGTGGGGCTTTGCCACGCCCTTCCCACCTTGGCCCAGAGGCGAGGGGTGAGGCCCACGGACGCTAGCCCTCCACGAGCTTCCGCGCCTCCTCCAGAAGCGCCCGGACGAGCTCGGGGCTTTGGGCCTCCACGTAGATCCGCACCACGGGCTCCGTGCCCGAGGCCCGGAAGAGGACCCAGGCCTCCTCGTAAAGCCACTTCACCCCGTCCAGGGTGTCCACCCCCTTGGGGGTGAGGCCGGCCAGGGGGCGGGGTTCGCGGAAGGGGGTGAGGTCCAGGGGGGCCTTTAAGGGGAGGTCCAGGCGGTCGTAGGCGTGGGTGAGGCCCGTGAGGGCCTCCACCTCCTTGAACTGCGCGGCCAGGTCCTTCCCCGTGGCGGCCACGCTCTCCAGGAGAAGGAGGCTTGTGAGGATCCCGTCCCGCTCGGGGAGGTGTTCGGGGTACCCCACGCCCCCGGACTCTTCCCCGCCGATGAAGCAGTCCCCTTTGAGGAACTCCTCCTTGATCCACTTGAAGCCCACCGGGGTGGTGGTGACCCCGAAGCCGAGCCGTTCCCCCAGGCGGTCCAGAAGCCAGCTCACGGCGAAGTTCTTCACCGCCCGCCCCTTAAGCCCTTTGCGGAAGCGGTAGAGGGCCAGGGTGGTGAGGACCTGGTGGGGGTTGAAAAAGACCCCACCGGGGAGGACCACCCCCACCCGGTCCGCGTCCCCGTCCGTGGCCACGGCGAAGCTCGGGGGGGTCTCGGGGCCCAGCACCGCCAGGGTCACCCCCAGGTTCTTGGGGATGGGCTCGGGGTTCACCCCATGGAAGAGGGGGTGGGGCTCCTCCCGGATGGGCCTTACGGGGATCTCCAGGCCCACGTGGCGGAGGAAGCCCTTGAGGAAGCCTGCCCCCGCCCCGCCCATGCTGTCGTGGTAGAGGACGCCGGAAAAGCCGGAGAGGGCCTTCAGGTCCAGGTGGGCCTTTAGGGCCTCAAAGTAGGCCTCCCGCAGGTCCAGGGTCTCGTAGGCCCCCTCCAGGGCCCGGGCCTCCTCGGGGACCAGGGCCTCGATGGCCTTGGCCTCCTCCTGGGCGATGGGCCCCCCGGTGGCGTCCTTGAATTTCACCCCGAGGTACTGGGGCGGGTTGTGGCTCGCGGTGAGCATGGCCCCGCCCGCCGCCTTGAGGTGGCGCACGGCGAAGGAGAGGAGGGGGGTGGGGACGGGGCCCTTTAGGAGGACCACCTTTAGGCCCATCCCCGCGAGGTGGCCCGAAAGGGCCCGGGCGAAGGCGTCCGCGAGGAAGCGGGTGTCGTGCCCCACCACCACGAGCCCGCCGCCCCGCTCCAGGAGGTGGCGGCCGTAGGCCTCGGCTAGGCGGTGGAGGGTGGCGAAGGTGAACTCCCGGGCGATGACCCCGCGGAAGCCTTCGGTGCCGAAGCGGATGGACGCGCTCATCGGACGGTGAGTATACCACGAGCCCCCTAAAGGGGGATGGAGTAGCATGGAGATATGCCGGAAGACCGGCTTTTAGAGCGGCTAGAGAAGCTGGAAGGGATCGTGGAGACCACGGTCCAGATGCTTCCCCCCCTGATCCAGGATCTTTCCCGGCGCATTGATGGGCTCAGGGGGGAGATGCAGGGGATGGAAGCCAAGCTGGAGGGGCGGATCCAGCAGGCAGAGGCTAAGCTGCAAGGGCAAATCCAGCAGGTGGAAACCAAGCTGGAAGGGCGGATACAGCAGGTAGAGGCCAAGCTGGAGGGGCAGATCCAGCAGGCAGAGGCTAAGCTACAAGGGCAAATCCAGCAGGTAGAGGCCAAGCTGGAAGAGCGGATCCAGCAAGTAGAGGCCAAGCTAGAAGGGCAGATCCAACAGGTAGAGGCCAAGCTGGAAGAGCGGATCCAGCAAGTAGAGGCTAAGCTGCAAGGGCAAATCCAGCAGGTGGAAACCAAGCTGGAAGGCCGGATTCAGCAGGTGGAGGCCAAGCTGGAAGGGCAGATCCAGGAGGTGAAAAACCGCTTGGAGAGCCTACGCCAGGAGGTGAAGGCCGAGATCAACACCGCTTTCAACAAGACCATGCTCCTCTTCACCCTCATCGGGGTGGCCCTGGCCCTCCTTTCCCTGCTGCGCTAAGCAGGTTAGGTAAAATGGGTCCGATGACCCGTTGGTTGGTTCTCGCCCTGTCCCTTTTGGGCCTGGCCCTGGCCCAGGACTGGCGCCTCTACGAGAGCCGGAGCTACACCGAGGCGGGGCCAGGCCCCTGGCGCTACACCCTAAGCCCCAAGACAAAGGAGGCCCAGGAGCTTTGGCGCAGGCTCTCCGAGCAGTACCGGGACCACCTGCGGGCGGGGTACCGGGTGGACCTCGGGGGGTGGCAGGTGTACTTCCGGGGCGGGGTGCTCTGGCTTGCGCCCCACTGCCCCAAGGCGGACAACCCCGCCTGCTTCACCTTCGGGGCCCTCCCCGTGGAGAAGGCGCGGCAGGACCGCTTCCTTCTGGAGCTCGGGGCCCTCCTCGAGGAGGGCCTTGAACGGGTCCGGGCCACGGGGGGAAGCCTCACCCTAAGCCGCCTTTTCCGGGTGGAGGTGGCCCGGGGCGCTTCGCCCCCTTACCGGGCGGCTCCTTCCGGGTGGAGGCCTTAGGCGGCCTCGAGGCTGTACAGGTAGTAGCGGGTCTCCCCCAGGACGAAGAAGGCCTCCTCCAGGGCGAGGCCCTCTATGGGGGTTTCCGGGGGGACGGAAAGGCGGAAGCTCCCCACGGCGATCCCCTCCCCGTCCACGGCCAGGGGCCCCTCGGCGAGGAGGGCGCTTTCCGCCTCGGGGTCGTTGAGGGGGGTGGCGTGGAGGCGCACCCGCTTCCCCTCGAGGCTTTTCAGGGCGTTCTTGGGGTCGGCGAAGGGGGCGCGGAAGAGGAGGCGCTCCTCCACCTCCGCCACCTCTCCCAATAGGGCGTACCGGTCCAAAGGGAGGAGGGCCTTGCCCCGTTCCAGGAGGAGGAGGAAGCGGGCCTTGTCCTCCTCGGAGAGGAGGACGGGGGCCTTGTTCCGGCCCACCCGCTCGTCCTGGTCCAGGCGCCCCTTCTCCAAGAGGGCCCGGGCGGCCTCCAGGGCCTCCTCCCGGGTGGCGTAGAGGCTATAGGGGTTGATCTTGAAGAGGAGGTCGTAGCCCTTAGGCCCCTGGACGAGCCAGGCGAGGTGGAGCTCAAAGAAGCGTCGCTTGCGCCACTCGGGGTACACGAGACGAGTATACCCGGCCTTTGTGCCTTTCGCCCTTGCCCAAAACTATCCTGGGGTATACTCTAGGCCCGGTATGGCGCTTACGGAAGAGCGGGTCCTCGAGGCCCTCCGCACCGTGATGGACCCCGAGCTCGGCAAGGACCTCGTCTCCTTGGGCATGGTGGGCGAGGTCCGGGTGGAGGGGGGGCGGGTGGACCTCCTGGTGAACCTCACCACCCCGGCCTGCCCCCTCAAGGGGCAGATTGAGGCGGACATTAAGCGGGCCCTCGCCCCCTTGGGGGCGGAGGAGGTGCGGGTGCGCTTCGGCGGGGGCGTGCGCCCCCCCGAGCGCTACGCCCTTCCCGGGGTCAAGCACGTGGTGGCCGTGGCCTCGGGCAAGGGCGGGGTGGGGAAGAGCACCGTGGCCGCCAACCTGGCCCTGGCCCTAAGCCGGGAAGGGGCCAAGGTGGGCCTTTTGGACGCCGACCTTTACGGGCCGAGCCAGGCAAAGATGTTCGGCCTCGAGGGCATGCGCCTCAAGGTGGACCAGGACCGCAGGATCCTCCCCTTGGAGGCCCACGGGATCAAGGTCCTCTCCATCGCCAACATCGTCCCCCCGGGGCAGGCCCTGGCCTGGCGGGGGCCCATCCTCCACGGCACCCTGAAGCAGTTCCTGCAGGACGTGAACTGGGGGGAGCTGGACTACCTGGTGGTGGACCTTCCCCCGGGGACGGGGGACGTGCAGCTCAGCCTTTCCCAGCTCACCCAGGTCTCGGGCGGGGTCATCGTCACCACGCCGCAGGAGGTGGCCCTCATTGACGCCGAGCGGGCGGCGGACATGTTCCGGAAGCTCCAGGTCCCGGTCCTCGGCGTCCTGGAGAACATGAGCGCCTTCCTCTGCCCCCACTGCGGCAAGCCCACCCCCATCTTCGGGGAGGGGGGCGGGAGGCGCCTGGCGGAGAGGCTCAAGACCCGCTTCCTGGGGGAGGTCCCCCTCACCCTGGCCTTGCGGGAGAGCGGGGACCGGGGCGTGCCCGTCCTGGCGCAGGACCCCGAGGGCCTCGAGGCCCAGGCCTTCCTGAAGGCGGCCCGGGAGCTCGCCGCCGCCTTAAGCGTGCAGACCTTCCTCCCCCTCCCCATGGCCTGAACCATGGTCCTCCTGGAAGGCACCAAGGAACGGGTTCTGGAGCTCCTTAAGGCCAGGCCCCGCACCGCCAAGGAGGTGGCGGAAGCCTTGGGGGTGAGCCGCACCGCCGCCCAGAAGCACCTCCAGGACCTGGAGGAGCGGGGCCTCGCCGCCTCGGAGGTGCGGAAATGCCCCGGGCGGGGGCGGCCCTACCGGGTCTGGCGGGCCCTGGACCCCGAGGCCCCCTACGCCGCCCTCTGCGGGGACGTCCTCAAGGGCCTGGAGGCCGCCTTGGGGCGGGAGGGGGTGGTGCGGGTCCTGTTGGAGCGGAACCGGGCCCTCCTCGCCCCCTTGGGCCTCGAGGGGCTTCCCGTGCGGGCGCGGCTTGAGCGCCTCGCGGCTTTCCTTCGGGAAAGGGGGTACGAGGCGGAGGTGGTGGAGGAGGAGGGGGCCCTCTACCTCTGCCAGCGCCGATGTCCCAAGCTCGCCCTCTCCAAGGAGCACGAGGCCCTGTGCGAAAGCGAGCTTCTGGCCTACGAGGAGGCCTTGGGCCTCCCCCTGGCGCGGGAGGAGCGGATCGCCGAGGGGGGGAGGTGCTGCCGCTACCGGGTGAAGCCGGTATCCTGAGGCGTGTGGGTTTACCGGCTTAAGGGCACCCTCGAGGCCTTGGACCCCATCCTCCCCGGGCTCTTTGACCGGGGGGCGCGGGGGCTTTGGGAGCGAGAGGGGGAGGTCTGGGCCTTCTTCCCCGCCCCCGTGGACCTCCCCTACGGGGGGGTGTGGGAGGAGGTGGGCGACGAGGACTGGCTCGAGGCCTGGCGGCGCGACCTTAAGCCCGCCCTGGCCCCGCCCTTCGTGGTCCTCGCCCCCTGGCACACCTGGGAGGGGGCGGAGATCCCCTTGGTCATTGAGCCCGGCATGGCCTTCGGCACCGGGCACCACGAGACCACCCGCCTGGCCCTAAAGGCCCTCGCCCGCCACCTCCGCCCCGGGGACAAGGTCCTGGACCTGGGCACGGGAAGCGGCGTCCTCGCCATCGCCGCCGAGAAGCTCGGGGGGAAGGCTTTGGGGGTGGACATCGACCCCACGGTCCTCCCCCAGGCGGAGGCGAACGCAGAGAGGAACGGGGTGCGCCCCCGCTTTTTGGAGGGAAGCCTCGAGGCCGCCCTCCCCTTCGGCCCCTTTGACCTCCTGGTGGCGAACCTCTACGCCGAGCTCCACGCCGCCCTCGCCCCCCGCTACCGGGAGGCCCTCGTCCCCGGGGGGCGCGCCCTCCTCACGGGGATCCTCAAGGACCGGGCCCCCCTGGTGCGCGAGGCCATGGCGGGGGCGAGGTTCAGGCCTCTGGAGGAGGCGGCCGAGGGGGAGTGGGTCCTCCTCGTCTACGGGAGGTAGCGTGCGGCCCCACCGCGCCTTTAGCCCCGGCCTCACGGGGGTCCTCCCCTTGCGGGAGACCCGGCACCTGGTGGAGGTCCTGAGGGCTCGGGTGGGAGACCGGTTCACCGTCTTTGACGGGGAGCGGGAGGCCCTGGCCGAGGTGGTGGACCTGGGCCCCCCGGTGCGCTACCGCGTCCTGGAGGAGCGGAGGCCCGAGAGGGAGGTGGGGGTGGAGGTGGTCCTTTACGTGGCCCTCCTCAAGGGGGACAAGCTCGCCGAGGTGGTGCGCGCCGCCACGGAGCTTGGGGCCACCCGGATCCAACCCCTCATCACCCGGCACTCCGTCCCCAAGGAGATGGGGGAGGGGAAGCTTAGGCGCCTCCGGGCCATCGCCCTCGAGGCGGCGAAGCAGTCGGGGCGGGTCCGGATCCCCGAGATCCTTCCCCCCATTCCCCTAAAGGCGGTGCCCGAGGTGGCCCAGGGCCTTGTGGCCCACGTGGGGGCGGGGGCCCGGGTGCGGGAGGTTCTGGACCCGGAAAAGCCCCTCGCCCTCGCCGTGGGGCCGGAAGGGGGGTTCGCCGAGGAGGAGGTGGCCCTCTTGGAGGCCCGGGGCTTCACCCCCGTGAGCCTGGGGCGGCGCATCCTCCGGGCGGAGACCGCCGCCCTCGCCCTCCTCGCCCTCTGCACCGCCGGGGAGGGAAGGTGAGGCTTCTCCTTCTCCTCCTCCCCCTCCTCGCTGCCTGCCGCTACACCTTCCTGCCCCTGGACCCGGGGAGGCCCCTCCCCCCGGAGCGGCCCTTCGTGGTGGCGCGGCTTCTCCCGGAGGGGAAGGAGGCCAGGCTCCTCCTCAAGGTGGAGCGCCTGCCCCGCCCCGGCTACCTCCACCTCAAGTGGTTCCGGGAAGAGGCCCTCCTCCAGGAAAAGGCCCTCTTCCTGGAGGGCCCCGGGGCCCACGAGGCCCGCTTTCCCTTAGGAAGCGGGTACCACCGCCTGGTGGGCCTCTGGGAGGGAAGGCCCCTCTTCCAGCTGGACCTGGGCAGTCCCTCCCTACCGGACCCCGAGGAGGTAGAGGACCAGGGGGACGGTGAGGAAGGCCAGGAAGGTGGAGACCACCACGCTCCGGGCCACCCTTAGGGCGTCCCCTCCGAACTCCCGGGTGAGGAGGAAGGCGTTCACCGCCACCGGGGTGGCGGACTGGAGGACGAGGACCTGGTGCTCCAGCCGGGGAAGGCCGAGGAGGGCCCCCACCCCGTAGGCCACGAGGGGGGCGAGGAGGAGCCTCAGGGCGCTCGCCGCCCCCTCAAAGGGGCCGAGGTGGAACCGGGTCTTTCCCATCTGCATCCCCAGGGTGAGGAGGAGGACGGGGATGGCCGCCTGGCCCATGAGCCGCACCCCCTCCTCCAGCCGGAAGGGGAGGCTGAGGCCCAGGGCCTTGAGGAGGAGGCCCAGGAAGAGGGCGTAGAAGAGGGGGAGGCGCAGGGTGAAGAGGAGGCCTTCCTTCAGGCCCCCTCCCCGGATGAAGGCGGGGCCTAGGCCGAACATGACCACGCTGGAGAGGAGGAAGTAGACCACGGCCCGCCCAAGGCCTTCTTCCCCCAGGGCGAAGTAGGCGAGGGAGAGGCCCATGTTGCCGGAGTTGGGGAAAAGGCCGCAGACGAGGAGGGTCTTGGTGGTTTCCGGGGAAAGGCCGAAGAGCCTTCCTGCTCCCTGGACGAGGAGGAAGAGGAGGGCGTAGGTGAGGGAAAACCCCAGGACGAGGCCCCACACCCCCTCCCGGGTGTACTCCGCCCGGTACATGCTGTCAAAGATAAGGGCGGGCACTAGGGCGTAGAGGGTGAGGCGGCTTAGGGTGGAGAGGTCTATCTCCAGCCGCCTTCCCAGGAGGTAGCCGGAAAGGACCACCAGGGCCACGGGGACCACGGTGTTGAGGAGCGCCTCCATGCGGGGCATTCTAAGGGCATGCGGAGCTACCTTGCCCTCGCCGAGGCCATCCGGGAGGTGCTCCTTAAGGGGGCAGAGGCCCCGAGGCGGCAGGTCCTCGCCCTCCCCGGGGGGAAGCTTCCTGGCGAGGCCTTGGCCCTGGGCAAGCTGGTTGGGGTGGAGCCCCCCAAGCTCCGGCTCAAGCACAGGGGGTGGGCGCTTGGCCTGCCCTCGAGGCCCTGGGGCGGAAGGGTGGCGTAGACTGAGGCCATGCGCCTAGCGGGAAAGGTGGTGGTGGTCACCGGCGCGGGGAGCGGCCTGGGCCAGGCCCTGGCCTTGGAGCTTTTAAGGCGGGGGGCGAGGGTGGCGGCGGTGGACCTAAGGTCGGAGGGCCTCCAAGAAACCATGACCAAGGCGGGAAGCCTAGGGGAGGGCTTAAGCCTCCACCCCCTGGACATCACCGACAAGGAGAAGGTGGCCGCCCTGCCCGAGGAGGTGGAACGGGTCCACGGCCAGGTGGACGGCCTCATCAACAACGCCGGGATCATCCAGCCCTTTAAGCGCCTCTTGGACCTGGACGAGGCGGCCATGGAGCGGGTGATGCGGGTGAACTTCTGGGGTACCCTCCACATGACCCGGGCTTTTCTGCCCAGGCTCCTCAAGCGCCCCGAGGCCCACCTGGTGAACGTCTCCAGCATGGGGGCCTTTGTGCCCGTGCCGGGGCAGGCCCTTTACGGGGCCTCTAAGGCGGCGGTGATGCTCCTCACCGAGGCCCTCTGGGCCGAACTCCAGGGGACCCCGGTACGCGTCACCCTGGTCCTGCCCGGGGCCATGCGCACGGGGATCGCCGAGCACTCGGGGGTGGAAGCCCCGAGGGCGGAAGGGGCGAAGGTGCCCGTCCTCGAGCCCGAGGTGGCGGCCAAGCGCCTCCTGGACGCCGTGGAACGGGACGCCTTCCGAGTGCTCCTGGGCCGGGACGCCCAGACCATGGACCTCCTCTATCGCTTAAGCCCTGCCCTCGCCGCCCGGATCGTCCAGCGGCGCATGGCCCACCTCCTCACCTGACCCTTCCCGGCTCCGGACGAGGAAAGCGGCAAGCCCCATGAGGGCCGTGAGGAGAAGCGCCGTGGCGGCGAAGGCCAGGCCGTGGCTGGGAAAGAGGCGGTAGAAAAGCCCGAGGCTTCCCCCGGCGAGGGCGCTTCCCAGGGCCTGGCCCAGGGCGCGGGCCACGGAGAGGGCCCCCGAGGCGAGGCCCTCCGTACCCTTTGGGGCGAGGGAGAGGACGAGGGCGTTGTTCGCCGCCTGGAAGAGGGCCCGCCCCACCCCGAGGAGGAGGAGGGCGAGGGCGCTTCCCCACAAGGGGTGGAGGAGGGGGAGGAGGGCGAAGGCGAGGCCCGCGGCCACGAGGAGGTAGGCCCCGAGGAGGGCCACCCGGTTGTAGCCCATCCGGTCCGCCCTCCGCCCCGCCCAGGCCCCGAGGAAGAGGAGCTCCAAGGGCCCGAGGAGGAGGAGGCCCCCGATGGCCCCGGGGGAGAAGCCCTCCTTGCCCAGGTGGAAGGCGAGGGCCACGGTGGTCCCCAGGGTGTGGAGGAAGTAGAGGCCGGTGGCGAGGAGGGCGGGGAGGAACCCGGGCGCTCGGAGGAGGCTTGGGAGGGTGCCCTCCTGCCTGGGGAGCTCGGGGAGGTTCCCCGAGAGGAGGAGGGCGAGGAGGGCCGCGGGGAGGGGGAGGAGGAAGACGTAGGGAAGCCCCCACCCCGCGGCGAGCCCCCCGAGGGCCGGGCCCAGGAGGGTGCCCGCGGCCACGGTGCTCGCCACCATCCCCAGGGCGTAGCCCCGGGCCTCGGGGAAGGCGCTCGCCGCCAGGCCCGGCACCAGGCCCACCACCATGGCCGTGGCCACCCCCTGGAGGAGGCGGAGGAGGTAGAGGGCCCAGAGGCTTGGGGCCAGGGCGAGGAGGAGGGCCGAGAGGGCGTGGAGGAAAAGCCCGGTTCGGAAGAGCCTTCCCGCCCCCACCCGCCCGGCGAGGCCCGCCAGGGGGAGGTAGGCCAGGGCCGCCCCCAAAAGCCCCAGGGAGACCACCCCCTGGGCCGCTTCCGGCCCCACGGCGAAGGCCCGCTCCAGGACGGGGAGGGCCGGGGCCAGGCTGCTTTCGCTCACCGTGCCGAGGAGGACCCCGGAGAGGAGGGCGAGGAGCCTCCGGTCCATAGGGGCCAGTCTAGCCCCTTAAGGGTGAGGGGCCTCCTTGCGCCTTTCCCTTGGGCTTGGGAGGATGGGGCCATGCTCGAGGCCCGCTACCTGGAGGGGCTCACCTACGAGGGGCTCCTTCCCCGCCTCTTGAGGAACCGGGACCGGGTGGAGGCCTTCTACGCGGGGCTTCCTCCCCTCCCGCCGCTTCCCAAGGCCCAAAGGGCCCTCGCCCTGGTGGAGGACTGGTGCCCGGACTCCGTCCAGGCCATCCCCGTTCTCGCCCGGCTTCCCCTCGAGGTCCGCTTCTTCTTCCGGGACGAGAACCCCGACCTCGCCGAGGCCTACGCCAAGGAGGGGAAGCGCATCGTCCCCACCGTGGTCTTCCTGGACGGGGCCTATGGGGAGCTCGCCCGCTGGCACGGGCCCCCCGAGGCGGCCCGCGCCTTCCTGCGGGAGAAGAAGGCGGAGGGGCTTTCCCCGAAGGCCCTCCTCCTCGCCTACCACGGGGCCTTCTTCCGGTTCGCCGAGGCCATGCTCGCCGAGTGGCGGGCCCTCCTTTCCCCTTAGGCGAACGGTGTAGCTCTCCTCGGGCTACACGCTTCCACGCTTCCACGGGCGGGGCCAGAGTGGAGGCATGGCGAAGCGCATCTACTTGCTCTCCGAGGCCCGGGGGCTTTCCCGGGCCCTAAAGCCCGCCTAGAGCCGCACCACCACCTTCCCCGTGTGCCCCCGGTCCAGGAGGGCCCGGAAGGCGGCCTCCGCTTCGGCGAAGGGGAAGACGGGGCCCACCACGGGCCTAAGCTCCCGCCCGAGCCTGGGGAGGAGGAAGCCCAGGGCCTCCTCCACCAGGGCGGCCTCCCGCAGGAGGGGGGTGAGCCAGAAGCCGAGGACGACCAGGTTGCGGCGCATGAGGCGGAGGGGCGGGATGGGGGCCACCTCCCCCTCCGCGGCCCCGATGTAGACCAGGCGGCCCAGGGGATTGAGGAAGCCCAAGCTCTCCTCCACGGCGCTTCCCCGCACCTCCAGGACCAGGTCCACCCCGCCCAGGGCCTTCACCCTTTCGGGAAGGGCCTCGTAGGGGGCCGCCACCTCCGCCCCCAGGGCCTGGGGGAGGGCGAGCTTCTCGGGCCTCGAGGCCGCCGCCACCACCCTGAGCCCTAAGGCCCTAGCCACCTGGACCGCCGCCGTCCCCAAGGCCCCCGCCGCCGCCTGGACCAGGACCTTTTCCCCGGGCCGGGCCTGGGCCCTTTTCAGGGCCAGGTAGGCGGTGAGGAAGGAGACGGGGAAGGCGGCGGCCTCCTCGGGGGAGAGGCCCTCGGGCAGGGGGAGGAGGGCCCCCTTGGGGACGGCGACCCGCTCGGCGAGGCCGCCTTGGGGGATGAGGGCGGCGTAGCGCCTTCCCTCCACCACCCCCACCACCTCCATCCCCGGGATGAAGGGCGGGTGGAGCCGGGTGAGGTAGGCCCCAAGGCGCATCAGGTGGTCGGCGAAGTTGAGGCCCACCGCCTCCACCCGAAGGACCACCTCCCCTTCCTTGGCCTCGAGCTCGGGCAGGTCCACGAGCTCCAGGGGGCCGCCAAGCCGCTTCAGCACCCAGGCCTTCATGGGGAGAGTCTACCCTTTTGCGCGCCCGGGCGAAAGGGTGGTCCAATGCACTTTAAAAAATAAAGTCCAGGCCTACCCTTAAACTATGGAGCTCGGCCTCTATACTTTTGGCGAGCGCACCCTGGACCCCGACCTGGGCCGCCCCCCCACCGCCGAGGAACGGCTAAAGCGCCTTTTGGAAGAGGCGGAGCTTGCGGAGGCGGTGGGGCTTGGGGTCTACGCCGTGGGGGAGCACCACCGGGAGGAGTACGTGGTCTCGGCCCCGGCGGTGGTCCTTGCGGCCATCGCCGCCCGCACGAAAAGGATCCGCCTCTCAAGCGCCGTGGTGGTCCTCTCCTCCGACGACCCCATCCGGGTCTTCCAGCAGTTTGCCACCCTGGACCTCCTTTCCGGGGGGCGGGCGGAGCTCATGGTGGGCCGGGGCTCCTTTATAGAGTCCTTCCCCCTTTTCGGCTACGACCTCAGGGACTACGAGGCCCTTTTTGAGGAGAAGCTCGCCCTTCTCCTCAAGATCCGCGAGGAGGAAAAAGTCTACTGGCCCGGGGGGCGCTTCACAAAGCCCATCCCCGGCCTTGGGGTCTACCCCAGGCCCAAGCAGAACCCCTTGCCCCTCTGGGTGGCGGCGGGGGGGAGCCCGGAGTCGGCGGTGCGGGCCGGGCGGCTTGGGCTTCCTTTGGTCCTCGGCATCATCGCCGGAAGCCCCAAGCGCTTCCTCCCCTTCGTGGAGCTTTACCGGAAGACCGCCCAGGAGCACGGCCACACCCCAAGGCTTGCCCTGGCTGCCCATGGCTTCCTGGCCGAGGACGATAGTGAGGCTTTTCGCCTGGCCCTTCCCGCCTTCCTCCAGGTGATGAACAAGATCGGGCGGGAACGGGGGTGGCGGCCCCTTACCCCGGAGTACTTCGCCTGGTCCAGGACCCTCGAGGGGGCCGACTTCATCGGCGACCCCGAGCGGGTGGCGGAGAAGGTCCTCTACTGGCACGAGCTCTTCCGGCCGGAAAGGCTTCTCCTCCAGCTTTCCGTGGGCACCCTGCCCCACGCCCGGGTGCTCAGGGCCATTGAGCTTTTGGGCACCGAGGTCCTGCCCCGGGTGGAGCGGGCCCTCAGACCCCCCGCCGGAGGATAGGCAAAAGCTCCGGCCGGACGAGCTCCGAAGGCGGGGCCTTTCCCTCCCTTAGGAGGGCCCGGACCTTGGTCATGCTGATGGCCGTGCGCTTCTCCCGGTGGCCCTCGGGGCAGGTCCTCTCCGAGGCGATGCCGCCGCACACGGGGCAGTGGAAGACCGCCCCCACCTTGACGATCTCAATCCCCAAGGGAGGAAGCCGGTCAAAGATCCGGTGGGCGGCGTAGGGGTCGTAGAAGTCCCCCACCCCGGCGTGGTCCCGGCCCACCAGGAAGTGGGTGGCCCCGAAGTTCTTGCGCACCAGGGCGTGGAAGACCGCCTCCTTGGGCCCGGCGTAGCGCATGGGGGTGGCGAGGCCGAAAAAGGCCACCCGCTCCTGGGGGAGGAAGTCCCTGATCAGGGCCCGGTAGGCCTCCACGATGACCTCTGTGGGGAAGTCGTCTGGCTTCTTGGCCCCGAGGATGGGGTGGACGAGGACCCCGTCGGCAAGCTCCAGGCCGAGCCGGATGAGGTACTCGTGGGCCCGGTGGGGGGCGTTGCGCGTCTGGAAGGCCACCACCTTCCGCCAGCCCCTTTGCCGGAAGAAGGCCCGCACCTCCTCCGGGGTCTTCTCCAGGGGGGTGCGGGGCCTGGGCTTTAGGACCTCCACCCGGCCCGCCAGGGCGTAGGGGCCCTTGCCGTAGAGGCGGGCCACCCCGGGGTGCGTTTCGCTATCCGTGCCGAAGACGGCCCGGGCCAGGGCCTTAAGGTCCAGCTCGTAGGCCTCGGCCACGTGGAGGAGGGCGACCCGTTCGCCCCCGTGGAGGAGGGCCACGGTGTCCCCTGGGCCTACCCTGGGTTTTTCCCGGAACTGGAGGACGATGGGGATCGTCCAGACCTCCCCCGTGGGGAGGCGCATCTCGTGGGCCACGCTTAGGGCCTCCTCCCGGGTCATGAAGCCCTTTACGGGGAGGAAGGCCCCCGTGGCCAGGTTCTCCAGGTCCAGCCGCTCGTCCTCGCCGATCTCCAAAGCGGGAAGGGTCTCCACCACGGCTAACCTCCCAGGGCCAAAGCGTCCACAGGCGCTTCCTTCTCGGCGAACACGCGCACCACCTCGCCCAGGATCCAGAGGGCGGGGGCCTCCACCGCCACCTTTCCTCCGGCCACCTCCTCGAGGGCGGCCAAGACGCGGCGCTCCTTCGGGGTGGAGGCCCGCTCCACGAAGAGGGTGGGCTCCCTGGGGTTTCGCCCCAGGCGGAGGAGCTCCCTTGCGATCCAGACCCGCCGCTTCACCCCCATGAGGACCACCAGGGTGGGGACCCGGGCGAAGGGCTTTAGGTCCGGGTAGCCTCCCCCTTCCAGGACGCCGGAGACGGCGGCGAAGCCGTGGGCTAGGCCCCGGTGGGTCAAGGGAAGCCCGGAGGCGAGGAGGCTCGTCACCCCGGGCACCACCTCCACGGGGATCCCGTGCCTAAGGAGGAAGAGCATCTCCTCCCCGCCCCGGCCGAAGACGAAGGGGTCTCCTCCCTTGAGGCGGACCACCTTGGGGTAGGCCCGGGCGTAGCGGAGGAGGAGGCGGTGGATCTCCTCTTGCTTGCCGCTTTCCCCCTCCTCCTTGCCCACGTAGACCTTTTCCCCAGGGGCTAGGGCTAGGATCCTCTCGTCCACCAGCCGGTCGTGGAGGACCACGGGAGCTTCCTTGAGGAGGCGGTAGGCCTTGAGGGTGAGGAGCTCCGGGTCCCCAGGGCCCGCCCCCACCAGGTAGACCCTACCCATGGGCCACCCCCCGGTAGATGAGCTGGCTTCCGATGAAAAGGAGCCAAAGGAGAAGGGCAACCCTCAAGGGCTCCTTGGGAAGCTGGGTGGCGAAGAGGGCTCCAAGAAGCCCCCCCGCCACCCCGCCCGAGGCCAGGGCGAGGAGAAGCCCCGGGTCCACCTGGCCGAAATAGAGGTGGACCCCGCCCCCGAGGAGGGCCAGGACGAGGCCGAAGAGGAGGTCGGTGCCCACCACCTTTTGGGGGGAAAGCCTCGTGGCGTGGAAGAGGAGGAGGGTCCCCAAGGCCCCAGCCCCGGCGGAGGAGAAGCCCACCTCGAGGCCGATGCCAAAGGCCGCCGGGGGAAGGAGGTGGGGCCTTTCCTTCCCCTGGGGAAGACCCTTAAAGCTCCGCCAAAGCCCAAGCCCCGCCGAGAGGACCACGGTGAGGCCCACCAGGAGGAGGACCAGGTCCTTGGCTCCCTTGAGCTGGGCGAGGAGAAGGCTTCCCAAAAGCACCCCCGGGACCCCGCCCAAAAGAAGCCGGAAAAGCGCCCGGCCATCCACCTGCCCCTTGAGGAGGTAGACCCCCCCGGCGGGGATCTTCACCAGGAAGCCGAAGAGGAGCGCCGTCCCCACCGCCACCTCCGGGGGAAGCCCCAAGGCGAGGATGAGGAGGGGCGCGGTGATCGTCCCCGCCCCCACCCCCGTGACCCCGATGGCGAAGGCGATGAGGAAACCGAGGAGAAAGGCCATCCTACCCCTCCTTTCCGTGCAGGTGGATACCGCATTCCAGCTTTCCCTTCCCCGCCCAGCGGCCCGAGCGGGGGTCGGAAGGGTCTAGGGGCTTGGCGGTGCAGGGGGCGCAGCCAATGGAGAGGTAGCCCTGGTCGTAGAGGGGGAGGTAGGGGAGGTCCTGCACGGCGAGGTAGGCGAAGACCTCCTTAAGTGTCCAGTCGTAGAGGGGGTTCACCTTCTTCAGGCGGTGGCCCGAGGGGAGGCGGGCCTCCTCCCGGGGCTCGAGGGTTCTGCGGGTGGGGGACTGCTCCCGCCTAAGCCCCGTGAACCAGGTGTCGTAGGCCTCCAGCGCGGCGAAGAGGGGCTCCACCTTGCGAAGGGCGCAGCACCGGCCGGGGTCGGTCTCGTAGAGCTTGCCGTAGAGCCTTTCCTGCGCCTCCCGGGAAAGGGCGGGGGTGAGGTTCACCAGGCGGAAACCCAGGCGCTTTTGCAGTTCGTCCCGGTAGGCGTAGACCTCGGGGAAGTGGTAGCCCGTGTCCAGGAAGAGGACGGGGATGTCGGGCTTTTCCTTGAGGAGGAGGTGGAGGACCACCACGTCCTCCGCCTGGAAGCTGCAGGTGAAGCAGGGGTTTTGGCTTTGGGCCAGGGCTTCTTGGACCAGTTCCTTGGCCGCTTTCACCTTGTCCATACCGCCTCCTTCAGGGCCTCTTCCGCCTTCTCTATGGCGCGGGCAAGCCCTTCCTTGGGGTCTAGGTCCAGTTCCTCCAGGGCCTGGTCCACGATGCGGTACCAGAGCCGTTTCCGCTCCTCAAAGTCGGGGATCTGGGCCAGCCTGGGCCTGAGGCTGCGCAGGTAGGCCACCAGCTCGCCGTATTCTGGGGGGAAAAGCTGGGCCAGGCGCTCCTTCAGCCGCACCGCCAGGGCTGGGGCCGCCCCCGAGGTGGAGAGGGCCACCACAAGCTCCCCGCGCCTTAGGACGGCGGGGAGGATGGCGCTGGCGTTTTGCGGGTCGTCCACGGCCACGAGGAAGATGCCCCTTTGGTCGGCTTCCGCCTTGACCTTAGGGTGGATGGCCTTGTCCTTGGGGTGGCTGATGACCAGGAAGAAGCCCTCTAAATCTCCTTCCCGATAGCCCCGCCTAAGCCAGCGGATCTTCCCTTCCCGTTCCAGGGCTTCCAGGCCGAAGGCGTCCTCCTCGGCGAGCACGGTGAGCCGCGCCCCGGCCGAAAGCAGGGCCTGTAACTTGGCCTCCGTCTCGGGCCCCCCGGCGATGAGGAGGACGGGGCGGTCCCTGAGGTCCAGCATCAGGGGGAAGTAGGTCATGCCACCTCCTTTTGCAGGGCTTTTCGGAAGCCCTGGAGCATGCTCCCGAGGCGCTCGGTTTCGTCCACGTAGAAGGGGCTTACGCCCCACTCCCGTAGGGCGTCGGCGGTGACCCGGCCCACGGCGAGGGGCTTTACCCGCGTGTTAAGAACCTCCTTCAAGGCCTTGGGGTCCTTTGCCTCCTCAAAGAGGAACTCCACCTGGATGGCGGCCACGAAGGCGAGGGCGTCCACCTCACCCCCAAGGAGGGCCTCCTCGAGGCGGAGGATCCCCTCGAGGTCCGGGAGGTGGCGGTAGGGCATGAGGGGAAGGACCCGGTAGCCCCTTTCCGCCAGGGCGTTTTCCAGAAGGGGAAGGGGCTTGCCGTAAAGCTGCAAGGCGGCCTTGCCGGGGCCCTGGGGGAGGAGGGGGAGGAGGCTCTTAGAGGTCCCGTCCCCCACGGCGTGGGGGGGAAGGCCGAGCTCCCGTAAGGTGCGGGCGGCCTTGGCGCCCCGGGCCAAGCGGAAGGCCCCTTTCAAGGGCTTTCTAAGGTCTAGGCCCAGGGCCTTTCCCGCCTCGAGGAGGTCTTTTACCCCCACCCCGGTGGTAGCCACAAAGAGGTCCACCCCTTGGGCAAGCGCCCGCAGGTGGTCCCGGTACTCGGGGACGGGGACCTTTTCTGTGGCCTGGACGGGGAAGAGGAGGGGGGTGAAGCCGAGCTTTTCCGCCAGGGCCTTAAACTCCTCTTTGCGCCTTAGGCCGGCGTAGGCGATGCGCATGGCCTCCTCCCTAGACGGCGCACTCCCCGCGCCCAAGCTGCACGCTGAAGGCCTCCCCTTCCGCCCCCAGGTCCTGGTAGAACTCGGGAGCCTCCTCGTAGGGAGGGACCTCCTGGAGCTCCTGGAGGAGGGGCTTGAAGGAGGCCGCCCCCACCCGGTCCAGGTAGGCCTGGAAGCTTTCCCCGTTTTGCCGCTCCGTAAGGTAGCGCTTGAGGATCCTCTCCACCGCCTCGGGGACCCGGCGGGCGGGGATCCTCCCCACCACCTGTCCGAAGCGGGCCTCCCCTTCCCGGGTCCTGCCGCCCAGGAGGAGGACGTAGTGGGGCACCTCCCTCTCTCCCACCTTGCGGCTTGAGCCGTAGAAGCCGATGTCGGCGATGTGGTGCTGGCCGCAGGAGTTGGGGCAGCCGGAGATCTTGAGGCTGATGGCCTTGGCCCCGGGGTCCTGGGCCATGGGGAGGGCGGCGAGGTGGCCCTCGAGGGCCTGGGCCAGGCCGCGGGAGCGGGTGATGGCCAGGTTGCAGGTGTCGGCCCCGGGGCAGCGGGTGATGTCCAGGAGGGTGTGGGCTTCAGGCCAGGCGAGCCCCGCCTCCAAAAGGGCCTCGTAGAGCCCCCCCAGGGCCTCCTCGGGGACGAAGCGGAGGAGGAGGTTCTGGCTGATGGCGCTCCTAATCTCCCCGGCGTAGGTTTCCGCAATCTCCGCCAGGGCCCGGAGGCCTTCCGGGGTGATGTCCCCCAAGGGGAGGCGGACGATGGCGGTGTAGAAGCCCTCCTGCTTCTGCTTGAAGAGGTTGGTGCGCCGCCAGGCGTCAAAGCCGGGGGCGAAGGAGAAGGGCTTTTTGGGCGGGCTGGGAAGCCTCGGGGGCTCGGGCTCTGGGGGCGGGGCCCAGGCCTCGAGGTCCTCGCCGCTCGCCGTGAGCTTGACGAGGCGCCTCTCCTCCCGCACCGCCTCCCGGAAGGCGGCGATGCCCCACTTCTTCACCAGGAACTTGAGCCGGGCCTGGGTTAAGACCTTGCGGTTTCCGTAGCGGTCAAAGAGGCGGACGATGGCGAGCATGGTGGGGAGGAGGTCCTCCTCGGGGGTGAAGGGCTCCAAGAGCTCGGCGCTCATGGGGGCGGCCCCTAAGCCCCCGCCCACGTAGACGCGGAACCCCCGTTTTCCCCCTTCCAAGGCCGCCACCACCCCGATGTCGTGGATGGGGGTGCGGGCGTGGTCCGTGGCGCACCCCTCAAAGGCGATCTTGAACTTCCGGGGCAGGTTCTGTCCCACGGGGTGGCGAAGGAAGTAGCGATAAGTGGCCTCGGCGTAAGGGGTGACGTCAAAGGGTTCCTCGGGGGAGACCCCGGCGTAGGGGCAGCAGGTGATGGCCCGGATGGAGTGGCCGCAGGCCTCCCGGGTGGTGAGCCCCACGGCGTTCACCGCCCTTAAGACCTTGGGCACGTCCCGGCGGTGGACGTGGTGGAGCTGGACCGCCTGGCGGGTGGTCACGTGGGCCAGGCGGTTTTCCGCGTAGCGCTCGGCCACGTCCGCCAGGACCCTAAGGCCTTCCGGGGTGATCCGCCCCACGGGGAGCTTGATGCGGATCATGTGGTGCTCGGGGCGGCCCCGGATGCCGTAGATGCCGTTTTTGAGCCGGAAGACCCTAAAGTCCTCGGGGTCCTCCTCCCCGGCCTCGAGGCGGGCGATCATGGCCTCCAGGTACCCGATCTCTGCCTCCACCACCGCGTCCAGCGTCTCCCTAGCCCCGATCATCTTCCCTCCTTTCCCCCGGCCCTCCGGGGGTTAGCCAGGAAGATATACCATTGAGCCTATGAAAGTCAAGGGTATAAGCGCCGGGATTCCCCGCTTCCCCTAAGGCCTCCCCGCAAGCCCCAGGCCCAAGGCTATGAGCCCCGCTCCCAAAAGGAGCGCCCCTCACCCGGCGGAAGGACCCAGGGCGTCCCCCAAGAAGGCGAAGAGGGGAACCGGGAGAAGCCCCGAAAGGGCCAAGGGCCAGGGGGCAAGCCACGGGGGAAGGAGGGCGGCAAGAAAGAAGGACCCCGAGGCAAAGGAGCGCAAAGGCCACCATGGCCACCGCCAGGCCCAGGTTCATGGGGTCGGACTCAGGGCGGAGGAGGGCCACGGCCGCCCAGGTGGAGGGGTTTAGGAGGAGGGTCCAGAAGAGAAGGTGGGACAGGGAAAGGCGCCGGGCCAGAAGGCTTAGGCCGGGCCCCAAGGCGGCCCCCGGGACCAGGTGGACGCCCCAGAGGGGGCTCAAAAGGGCCAGGTAGGGGCCATGGGCTTAAGTGTAGCCCTTCTTCCTTTGGCCGGGAGGGGGCGTGCTATAGTGGAGGGGCAGGCTAGGGGTGCCCGAATGGAAGGGCTGAGAGCTGGGTTCTTCCCAGCAACCCTTGGAACCTGATCCGGGTAATGCCGGCGGAGGGAAGCCTATGCGGAAGACCCGAGTCCCCCAAAACCTAACCCCTTCCGGGCCGCGTGGGCCTTTCCCGCTGGCCTAGAGGGGGTGGAAGGTTGCTTGGAAGGCTCTACCTGGTGGTGACCCCAAGGCCCGGCTGGTCTTTGGAGGCCACCCTGGACCGCACGGAACGGGCCCTGGCGGGCGGCGTGGAGGTCGTGCAGCTGAGGGCCAAGGACTGGGAGGCGAGGCCCATCCTGGAGCTTGGGGAAAGGATGCTCGCCCTCGCCCGGCGCTACGGGGTGCCCTTTTTCCTAAACGACCGCCCCGACCTCGCCGCCCTCCTGGGGGCGGACGGGGTGCACCTGGGGCAGGGGGACCTCACCCCTTTGGAGGCCAGGCGGTTCTTCAGCGGCTTGGTGGGCCGCTCCACCCACGCCCCCGAGCAGGCTCTGAAGGCCCTGGAGGAGGGGGCGGACTACCTTTCCGTGGGCCCGGTGTGGGAGACTCCCACCAAGCCTGGCAGGAAGGCGGCGGGCCTGGGGTACGTGCGCTGGGCGGCGGAAAACCTTAAGGAAAAGCCCTGGTTCGCCATCGGGGGGATTGACCTAGAGAACCTGGACCAGGTTTTGGAGGCCGGGGCGAGGCGCATCGTGGTGGTGCGGGCCATCCTGGACGCCCCTGACCCCGAAAAGGCGGCCAAGGCCTTCAGGGAGAGGCTTTATGGTGTGGCTTAACGGGGAGCCCAAGCCCTTGGAGGGAAAGACCCTCAAGGAGGTCTTGGAGGAAATGGGCGTGGAGCTTAAGGGGGTCGCCGTCCTCCTCAACGAGGAGGCCTTCTTGGGCCTCGAGGTCCCGGACCGCCCCTTGCGGGACGGGGACGTGGTGGAGGTGGTGGCCCTGATGCAGGGAGGTTAGCGTGGACACCTGGAAAATCGGTCCCGTGGAGCTCAAAAGCCGCCTCATCCTGGGGTCCGGCAAGTTCAGGGACTTCGGGGTGATGCGGGAGGCTATCAAGGCGGCGAAGGCAGAGGTGGTCACGGTCTCCGTGAGGCGGGTGGAGCTCAAGGCCCCGGGGCACGTGGGGCTTCTGGAGGCTTTGGAGGGGGTTAGGCTTCTCCCCAACACCGCAGGGGCCAGAACGGCCGAGGAGGCGGTGCGCCTCGCCCGCTTGGGCCGCCTCCTCACCGGGGAAAGGTGGGTGAAGCTCGAGGTCATCCCCGACCCCACCTACCTCCTCCCCGACCCCCTAGAGACCCTGAAGGCGGCGGAGAGGCTTATAGAGGAGGGTTTCCTCGTCCTCCCCTACATGGGGCCCGATCTCGTCCTGGCCAAAAGGCTCGCCGCCCTGGGCACGGCCACGGTGATGCCCCTCGCCGCCCCCATCGGCTCGGGCTGGGGGGTGCGGACGCGGGCCCTTCTGGAGCTTTTCGCCCGGGAGAAGGCAAGCCTTCCCCCGGTGGTGGTGGACGCGGGGCTGGGCCTTCCCTCCCACGCGGCGGAGGTGATGGAGCTCGGCCTGGACGCCGTCTTGGTGAACACCGCCATCGCCGAGGCCCAAGACCCCCCCGCCATGGCCGAGGCCTTCCGGCTTGCGGTGGAGGCGGGGAGGAAGGCCTACCTCGCCGGGCCCATGCGGCCCAGGGAGGCGGCAAGCCCCTCCAGCCCGGTGGAGGGGGTGCCTTTTACCCCGACCGGGCTCGCGCCCGGTCGGGGGCCCCAGTAGTGGAGGAAAGAGTCATGAGGGCGGACGTGGCCGTGGTGGGGGCGGGGATCATCGGGGCCCTCACCGCCTACGAGCTCGCCAAGCGGGGGGTGGAGGTGGTCCTCCTGGATGCGGAGAAGCCTGGGGCCGCCACCCTGGCGAGCGCCGGGATGCTCGCTCCCTACCCCGAGGGGCTTAGCGGGGAACTTCTGGAGGCGGGGCTTTTCGGCCTGAAGACCTACCCCGGGCTCCTCGCCGAGCTCAAGGAGAAGGGGCATCCGGTGGAGGCCTCTTTTGCCGGGACCTGGGTGGCGGCCTTAAGCCTTAGGGAGAAGGAGGCCTGGGAGGCCCAGGACCCCCTACCTTATCCGGTCCGGGGGGCCTTGGGGGCAAAGCGCTTCCCCGGGGGGTTCGTCCACCCCAAAAGGCTCCGGGAGGCCCTCCTTGGGGCCTTTCAGGCCCTTGGGGGGGTCTACCTCCGGGCCGAGGTGGAGGGGGTGGAGAGAGGAAGGGTCTACTGGGGAGAAGGGGACCTCAGGGCCCGGGCCGTCCTCCTTTGTGTGGGGGCCTGGGGCGGGCGGTTTGGCCTGAGGGTGCGCCCCTTAAAGGGAGAAGCCCTTCTTTTGGAGGGGGAGGCGCCCCCTGGACCCCTTTTCGCCGGGGAGGGGTACCTCCTTCCCCGGGAGGGCGGGGTCTACGTGGGGGCCACGTCGCGGGAGGGGTGGGCGGAGGGGGTGGACCTCTATGGCCTCCGCTGGCTTGCGGACTACGCCCACGAGCGCTTTCCCCCCTTGGAAGGGGCCCGCTTTAGGGGGGCGGTCTTCGGGTTTAGGCCCGCGGGGGAGCTCTTCGTGGGCGAGGTGGAGGAAGGCGTGTACGCGGCGGTGGGGCACGGGAGGAATGGCGTCCTCCTCGCCCCCTGGACGGCAAAGAGGCTCTTAGGGCTTTTGGGGGTGGAAGAATGACGCAGCTTGAGGCGGCAAGGAAAGGGAAGATCACCGAGGAGATGGCCTACGTGGCCGAGAAGGAAGGGGTTTCCCCTGAGTTCGTGCGGGAAGGGGTGGCGGCAGGCCGGATCGTCATCCCCAGGAACCCGAACCACACGACCCTCACCGACTTCAAGGGGATCGGGGAGGGGCTTTCCGTCAAGGTGAACGCCAACCTGGGCACCTCCTACGATTACGTGAACGTGGAGGAGGAGGTGGAGAAGGCCCGGGTGGCCATCCAGTACGGGGCGGACACCATCATGGACCTCTCCACCGGGGGGGACTTGAAGGAGATTAGGCGGCGGATCCTCGAGGTGGCCACCGTCCCCTTGGGCACCGTGCCCATCTACGAGGCGGAGTTTAGGGCCGCTAAGCGCAAGAACTTCTTTGACATGTCCGCCGACGAGCTCTTCCAGGTGATTGAGGAGCACGGGAAGGAGGGGGTGGACTACATCACCGTCCACGTGGGGGTGACCCTGAAGAACCTCGAGGTCTACCGGAATGCCGCGCGCACCACGGGCATTGTGAGCCGGGGCGGGGGGCTCATGGCCGCCTGGATGCTCCACCGCGGCGAGGAAAACCCCCTCTACGCCCGCTTTGACGACCTTTTGGACATCGCCCGCACCTACGACATGACCCTCTCCCTGGGGGACGGCCTCCGCCCAGGCTCCCTCGCCGACAGCACCGACCGGGCCCAGATCGCAGAGCTCCTCACCATCGGGGAGCTCGTGGAAAGGGCCAGAAGGGCCGGGGTCCAGGCCATGGTGGAAGGCCCCGGGCACATCCCCCTAAACGAGGTGGCGGCCAACGTCCAGATCCAGAAGAAGCTCACGGGGCACGCGCCCTTCTACATCCTGGGGATGCTTCCCGTGGACACCGCCGCCGGCTTTGACCACATCGCCGGGGCCATCGGCGGGGCCTTGGCGGGCTGGATGGGCGCGGACATGCTCTGCTACCTGACCCCGGCGGAGCACCTGGGCCTGCCCACCCCTGAGCACGTGAAGCAAGGGGTGATCGCCTTTAAGATCGCCGCCCACGCCGCCGACGTGGCCCGGGGGAACAAAAGGGCCCTGGAGCGGAACCGGAGGATGTCCGAGGCCCGCTACCGGTTGGACTGGGAGGGCCAGTTCGCCCTCGCCCTCTTCCCCGAGGAGGCGCGGCGCCTCAAGGAGGAGCGGGGCTCCAAGACCAAGGCCTGCAGCATGTGCGGCCCCTTCTGCCCCATGAACCTCGTGGAGGCGGTGCTTAAGGGGAAGGGGCGGATGGAGCTTCCGGTAGCCTGAGGCCATGGACGCCCTCGCCCGTCTGGAACGCCTGCCCTTGGGCAGGCCCCACTACCGCCTCCTCCTGCTTCTCGGGTTCGGCTGGGCCCTGGACGCCATGGACGTGGGGCTCATCAGCTTCACCCTGCCTGCCCTTTCCCGGGACTTCGGCCTGGACCCGGTGGGGGCGGGGCTTTTGGGGAGCGTGGGGCTTCTGGGGATGCTCTTCGGGGCCCTCCTCGGGGGGCGGCTTGCCGACCGGTTGGGCCGCAAGGCGGTGGTGGGGTATAGCCTCTTCCTGGCCGGCATAGGAAGCCTCCTCACCGCCCTCGCCCCAAGCCTTTCTTGGGTTTTCTTCTTCCGCTTCCTCACGGGGCTTGGGCTGGGAGCGGAGCTTCCCGTGGCGGCAAGCCTCATGGGGGAGTTTAGTCCCAAGGCCCACCGGGGGCGGATGGTGGTCCTCCTCGAGGCCTTCTGGGCCGTGGGGTGGCTTTTGGCCGCCCTCGTGGGCTACCTCCTGGTCCCCTCCTTGGGCTGGCGGGCGGCCTTCCTCGCCGGGGCCCTTCCCGCCCTTTACGCCGCCTACCTGAGGCTTTCCCTCCCCGAGTCCCCCCGCTGGCTCGTGGCCCGGGGCCGGGCGGCGGAGGCGGAGGCCCTGGTGGCCTCCTGGGAAAGGGCCTTTCCCGGGCCCCTTCCCGAGCCTCGCCCTGAGCCCGCCCCGCGCCCCCTCCCCTACGGGGCCCTCTTCCGCCCGCCCCTCCTCCGGCGCACCCTCTTCCTCGCCCTCGCCTGGTTCGCCCTGAACGCGGGCTACTACGGGGCCTTCATCTGGCTCCCTTCCCTCCTCGTGGCCCAGGGCTACACCCTGGTGCGCTCCTTGGCGTACGTCCTCCTCATCACCTTGGCCCAGGTGCCGGGCTACCTCGTGGCGGCCTTCTTGGTGGAGCGCTGGGGGAGGCGGCCCGTCCTCGTGGGGTTTTTGGGCCTTTCCGCCCTCTTTGCCTGGCTCCTTTCCCGGGCCGCTTCTCCTGGGGAGGTGCTCCTTTTCGGGGCCCTCCTCGCTTTCTTCAACCTGGGGGCCTGGGGGGCCATTTACGCCTACACCCCGGAGCTCTTCCCCACGGCGCTTAGGGGGAGCGGGGCGGGCTTCGTAGCGGCGGTGGGCCGGGTGGGGGGGATCCTCGCCCCCTACGCCACCGGGGCCCTCCTCCCCCTTTGGGGCCCGGGCGGGGTCTTGGCCCTCCACGGAGGGCTTCTTCTCCTCGCCGGGGTCTTCGCCTTCGCCGTGGGGGTGGAGACCCGGGGGAAGCCCTTGGAGGAAGGATGAGGGTGGCCCTCACCATCGCGGGCTCCGACTCGGGGGGCGGGGCGGGGGTGCAGGCGGACCTCAAGGTCTTCTTCCGCTTTGGGGTCTACGGGACGAGCGCCCTCACCCTGGTCACCGCCCAGAACACCCTGGGGGTGCAGCGGGTGCACCTCCTTCCCCCCGAGGTGGTCTACGCCCAGATAGAGAGCGTGGCCCAGGACTTCCCCCTTCACGCCGCCAAGACCGGAGCCTTGGGGGATGGGGCCATCGTGGAGGCGGTGGCCGATGCGGTGGGGCGCTACGGCATCGCGCCCTTGGTGGTGGACCCGGTGATGGTGGCGAAAAGCGGGGACCCCCTCCTCGCCAAGGAGGCGGCGGCCGCCCTCAAGGAGAGGCTTTTCCCCTTGGCGGACCTCGTCACCCCGAACCGCCTCGAGGTCGAAGCCCTCCTGGGTCGCCCCATCCGCACCCTTGAGGAGGCGGAGGAGGCCGCCAAGGCCCTCCTGGAATTGGGCCCCAAGGCCGTCCTCCTCAAGGGGGGGCATCTGGAGGGGGAAAAGGCAGTGGACCTTTTAGCCACCCGGGGAGGGGTCTTGCGCTTCTCCGCCCCCCGGGTCCATACCCGGAACACCCACGGCACCGGCTGCACCCTCTCCGCCGCCATCGCCGCCCTCCTCGCCAAGGGAAGGCCCTTGGCGGAGGCGGTGGCCGAGGCCAAGGCCTACCTCACCCGGGCCCTGAAGACGGCGCCCTCCCTGGGCCACGGCCACGGGCCTTTGGACCACTGGGCCTAGGCGGGTTCCGTAACGGTGCCCAGGCCGGGGCGGTGAGGGCTTTTTGGGGTACTCAGTAGAAGGCCCCCAGGTCCACGGTGAAGGCGTAGAGGCAGTCCTTCTCCGACTCGGTGAGGAAGACCACCTCCAGGGGGCCCTTTGGGTCCACGGGCTTTCCGGAGAGGTCCAGGTAGAAGACCAGGGTGCCCGTGTGCCCGTCCTCCTTTTCCTGCCAGTCGTCCAGGTAGGTGGCCCGGTAGGCCCGGATGTAGCTTTCCCCCTCCGGGGTCTTGAGCCGCACCCCCAGGGTGTAGGCGGCCCGGTGCTCCAGGCGCTTGAGCCCCGAAAGGCGCAGGTAGACCCGGAGGTGGCCGTCGGGGAGGAGGCGCTTGGCCTCCGGGAGGACCTCCTCCGCCTGGACCCGCCGGAACTCGTTCCGGGCCCTCTCGGCCAGGATCTCCACCACCTCCGCCTGGCCAGCGACCCGGGCCCACACGGGGCGGCTTCCGGGGAAGGGGAGGCACCCCTCCCCCCGGAGGACCCGGACCTCCAGGGGGGAGAGCTCCACCGCCGTGGGCAAGGGGGGGATGCGGCTGTAGGCCCCGTCCACCACCTGCCGGGCGAGCTCCAGGTCCAGGGCGGGCTGCCAGGCGAGGGCTAAAGGAAGGAAGGGAAGCAGAACCGCTAGGCCTCTTCTCACGGCTTACCTCCTTTCGCGTACAGGAAGACCATCTCGCAGAGGCTTTCCGCCGCCACCTGGATGCGGGCGGCGTCCTCTGCGCTTACCACCACGAGGTCGTGGAACCGGCTTTCCGGCGTCCGCGTCCGGGTACCCAAGGCCTTGACCCAAAGGACCCGCCCGTAGGGCCCGGGGTCAAAGGCGCCCTGGGGGAAGAAGAGGGCGATGCCGCTCCGGTCCACCACCTCCGTGGGCACCCCCTGCACCTTGGCCGCGGGGGGCCAGACCCGCTTCCCCTCGGGGGTGAGGACCTGGGGGTTGGGGTTCGGGTCCAGGGGGAAGGGGGTGGCGTCCACCACCACGGCGCACCGCCCCCGGTCCCTCCCCCCTTGGACCCCGCCCGGGGGGAGGAGGCCTTCCCGGCCTAGCTCCCCCGCCGGGCGGGAGGGGGGGAGGGCGGCCTCCCGGGCGGGGCCCATCCTTCCCTCCGGCAGGGCCCCGGGGGCCTGGGCCGGGAGGGGAAGCGGGTTCGGGGTGCCGGGCGCGGGCGGGGCCTTCTCCGCCGCAAGCCCTCCGCCGGAGGAAGAAAGGGCCAGGGCCTCCGCTTTCGCAGGGGTCGGGGCGGAAGGCGTAGGCGCCAAGGCTTCCGCCGGGGCGGGGGTGGCCGCTTGGCCCCAGGAAGAGGCTCCCGCCTCCTCCGCCGTGGGGGCCTGGGCCTCGGGGGCGGGGGCGGCGAAGGCCTCCTGGGCCGGGCGGGCGGCCTCGAGGTCCCCCGTGCCCCGGCCCAGGGGCTCGGCGGGGCTGGCCTCCCGGCCTAGGGCGGGGGCTTCCCGAGGCGGGGCGGCCTCCTGGGCCAGGGAGGCTTCTTCCCGGCTTGGGGCGGGGAGGGCCTCGGCTTGGGCCCGGGGGGCGGGGGAGGGAGAGGGGAGGAGGCGCTCCTCACCCCCGGAGGCGATGGGGGCGCGCTCCAGACCCCGGGGGGGCGTGGGGTTCACCCGGGCCTGGGGGGTGGCCTCTACCTGGGGGGCGGGTTGGGGTGGGGGTGTCTGGGGCCTCGAGGCCTCGGCGGGCCTGGCCTCAGGGATGGGGGCTTGGGGCCTGGCCTCTTCGTTTACGGCCTCCACGGGCACGGGCGCGAGGCGCACCGTGTAGCTGGGGAGGGGGAGGGCGGGTTCGTAGCGCACCACCCCCAGGAGGAGGAGGCCGTGGACCAAGAGGGCGAGGAGGAAGGCCCTCCGCTCAAGGCCGGACGCCCACCTCAACCTTCTCCCCCCCCGCGCGGCGCACCGCCTCCAGCACGGCCACCACCGTGCCGTGGGGCACCTCCCGGTCCGCCTCGAGGCGGACTGCCGTTCCCCCCTGGAGGAGGGGACTCAGGGCCTGGGCCAGGTCCTTTAAGGCCACGGGCTTCCCGTTCAGGGCGAGGCGGCCTTCCCGGTCCAGCTCCAAAAGCACCCCCCCGCTACCCTGCCTCCCCTCCGCCCGGGGAAGGTCCACGGAAAGGGCCCGCTGGGGCAGGGCCTCGGGCCAGCGGGCGAGGAGGAGGGCGAAGAGGGCGAGGAGGAGGAAGAAGTCAATGAGGGGGATGAGGTTCAGGACCAGGGGCCGCCGGCTCACTCTTCCCCCCCCTCCATGGCCCCAAGGAGCACCCGCCCCCCGTAGGCCACCACGGCCACGAAAAGGCCCATCCCGGTGTTGGTGAGGGCCTCGGCGATGCCCTGGGCCAGAAGCTCCGGGTTCCCCCCCTGGCCGAGGGCCAGGAAGGCCCGGATCATGCCCAGGCTGGTGCCGAAGAGCCCGAGGAGGGGGGCGAACTGGGCTAGGTCCCCCAGCCGGTCCAGGGTCCTCGCCGTGGCCTTTCTGCGGAAAAGGCCCGCGAGGACCAGGTAGAGGGTGTAGACAGAGAGGGCGAACAGGATCCAGAAAACGGGTCCTGCCGCCCGGATGAGCTCGGCCCCGCTCATGGTCCCGCCATTTTAGGGGGGGCGGGCGTGAAAAGGGTGAAGGCCCTACCCCTTCACCGAGCCCGCGAGGAGGCCCCGGAGGAAGTAGCGGCCGAGGAGGATGTAGACGAGGAGGGTGGGAAGGGCCGCCAGGATGGCCCCGGCCATGGGCAGGTTCCACTTCACCGCCTCCCCTCCGGCGAGCTGGGCCAGGGCCACGGTGATGGGCTGGCTCTCGGGCCGGGTGAGGGTGACGGCGAAGAGGAACTCGTTCCAGATCTGGGTGAACTGCCAGATGGCCACCACCACGAAGGCGGGGACGGAAAGGGGCAGGATCACGTGGCGGAAGATGCCGAAAAACCCCGCCCCGTCAATGCGGGCCGCCTCCACAAGCTCGTCGGGGATCTCACTGTAGTAGTTGCGGAAGATGAGGGTGACGATGGGGATGCCGTAGATGACGTGGACCAGGACGAGCCCGAAGAGGCTGCCGTAGAGGCCGATGGACTTCATGAACTGGAAGAGGGGAATGAGGATGCTCTGGTAGGGGATGAACATCCCGAAGAGGATCAGGGCGAAGAGGAGGCCCGACCCCCTAAAGGGCCACTTGGCCAGGACGTAGCCGTTCAACGACCCCACCAGGGCGGAGAGGAGGGTGGCGGAGACGGCGAGGACCACGGAGTTCTGGAGCTTGGGCCGGAAAGCCTCCCAGGCGGTGCGGAAGCTTTCCCAATAGGGGGGGTGGGGCCACTGCCAGACCGTCTCCAGGGTGATCCGGGCGGGCTCCTTTAGGGCGGTGAGGACCACCAGGTAGACGGGTAGGAGGAAAAACCCTGCCATGAGGAGGAGGAAGGCGTAAAGGAGGACCCGGCCCATCACCGCCGCACCTCCTTCCTGAGCTGGCTCGCCAGGTAGGGGACGACCACCACCGCCACGAGGAGGAGCAGGAGGATGCCGATGGCGGCGCCTTTGGCGAACTGGTTCCCCCGGAAGGCCAGGAGGTACATGTAGATGGCGGGCACGTCCGTGGGGGCGTAGTCCAACCCGGCCATGGCGAAGACGAGGTCAAAGATCTTGAGGGCGATGTGCCCCAGGACGATCATGGCCGAAAGGGTGATGGGGGCGAGCATGGGAAAGATGATCCGGCGGAAAAGCTGCCACTCGCTGGCCCCGTCCACCCGGGCGGCCTCGAGGACCTCCACCGGGATCCCTCTAAGCCCCGCCAGGTAGAGGGCCATGGTGTAGCCCGACATCTGCCAAACGGCGGCCAGGATCACCCCCACCAGGGCCAGGCTGAACCCGTGGACCTCGGGGTAGGGGAGGAGCCTCAGCCCCCGTCCGAAGGCGAAGGCCCAAAGGAGGAGCACCCCGGCGGATAAGAGGGCCCAGAGGAAGCGCCTCCTTTCCCCTTCCCGGTGGGCGGCGTAGGCCACGTAAAGGAGAACCAGACCCACGGCCAAGGCGGTGTAGAAGGGAAGATGGTTCCAGTCAAAAACCAGGACCTGTTCCCGGGTGGCGAGCCAGGGGAAGGAGAGGGGGGGCAGGCCGAAGAGGGTGGGGAGGACGTTCACCCCGCCTTGGGGCTGCAAAAGCCAGCGCCAGATGGTCCCGGTGACCACGAAGGAGAGGGCCATGGGGAAGAGGAAGACCGTGCGGAAGAAGCCCTCCCCCCTGGGGGCCTTGTCCACCGCGAGGGCGAGGAGGAGGCCCAGGCCCAGGCTTCCGGCCATGAAGAAGAGGGTGAAGAAGATGAGGTTTACGACGCTTTGGCGGAAGCGGACGTCCACAAAACCGGTGAAGAGCTCGCGGTAGTTCTCCAGCCCCACGAAGCGGAGCTCGGGCCTTAGGGCCAGGGCCTGGGCCGGGTCCTTGCCCCAGTCGGTGAGGGAGACCCAGAGGTTCTGCCCGATGAAGCCGTAGACGAAGACCCCCACGGCGAGGACGGAGGGGAGAAGGACGAGGAACGCCAGGATGCGGTCGCGCATGGGAAAAAAGGGGGTGGGCCGAGGCCCACCCCACGCCGGCCTCTTACTGGCCCAGCCGGCCCAGGCCCACCTGGTCGGCGATGGCCTGGGCGGCGTTGGCCGCGGCCTGCGGATTCCTGGTCTGGAGGAAGATCTCCATGACCGTGCCGAACTGGCTCATGAAGCTCTCGGGCGCCACCGCCCCGTGGACCAGGGAGCCCACGATGCGGTTAGACCGCCAGTCCTTCATGGCGGACTGGCCGTAGGCGTTGTACTTGCTGGGGTCGGAGTCCAGCCGGACGGCGATGGAGCCCTTGAGGGGGTTGAAGGTGTCCTGCCCCTCCTTGGAGCCCACGAGCCTAAGCCAGTTGATGGCGTTCTGCCGGTTCTTGGCCCCCTTGGGCAGGCCGAAGGAGTCGGAGAGCATCATGAAGACCCCCTGGGTGCCGGGGGAGGGGGCCCAGGCGAAGTCGGTTCCGGGCTTGAGCTTGAGGGTGGTGGTCATGTAGCCCGCCGCCCAGTCGCCCATGATGTTGAAGGCGGCCTTGCCCTGGACCACCCGGTCCACCGCCTGCTGCCAGGAAAGCCCGGCGGCGTCCTTGTTGGCGCAGTCCAGCACCCGGCCGAAGACCTCCCAGGCCCGCACGGCCTTGGGGTCGGTGAACTTGAGCTTGCCGTTCCAGAGGTTGTTCCAGTCGTCGGGGCCGAGGACGGCGAGGGCGACGCTCTCCCAGAGGTGCTGCTGCGTCCAGTTCTCCCCCAGGGCGAGGGGCGCCTCGAGGCCCTTTTGCTTCAGGGTCTCGCAGGTAGCCAGGAACTCGTCCCAGGTCCTGGGCGGGTTCACCCCCCACTCCTTGAGCTTGGCGGGGAGGTACCACATGACGTTGGAGCGGTGGATGTTCACCGGCACGCTCCAGATCCCGCCCTTGTAGGAGATGAGGTCAATCAGGCCTTTGGGGAAGGCCTGGAGCCACCCTTCCTGGCGGAAGAGGAAGGTGAGGTCCTCCATCCGGTTCGCCACCACCCAGGTGCCGATGAGCTCCATGCCGGCGTGCACCTGGAAGGTGTCCGGGGGATCCCCGCCCAGCATCCGGGTCTTGAGGACGGCGCGGGCGTTCACCCCGGCCCCGCCTGTCACCGTGGCGTTGATGACCTCCACCCCGGGGTACTTCTGCTTGTAAAGCCGGATGAGGGCCTCCAAAGCGGGGCCTTCGTCCCCCGCCCACCAGGAGAAGATCTCCAGCTTGCCCGTCTGGGCCAGGGCGCTAAGCCCCAAGACCATACCGATCGCCAAAAGCCACTTCCGCATACCCGTCACCTCCATTGCGACGTGGGCTTTCCGCCCACAAGCCGCCCAGCTCAAAAAACCGCGCCAAGAAGAGGCTTGCCCCGCCCACCGCCGGGGCCAGGTGGCCGTAGACCGAGGGGGCCACGGGAAGCTTCCGGTGGGCCTCCAGGAAGGCGTGGGCCTCCAGGGAGGCCCGGAGGGGCGCTTCTAGGAAGGGGAAGAGGTCGGCCACCCGCCCGCCCACCACCACCCGGGCGGGGTCGTAGGCCACGGCCAGGTTGGCGAGGAACCGGCCCAGGGCCTCCCCCAGCTGGCGGAGGGCGAGGAGGGCCGCCTCCTCCCCGGCCCGGGCCCCGGCGAGGAGGCCCTCCAGCGTGGAGGCGGTGCCCCCCAGGGCCCGGTAGCGCTTCACGAGGGTTTCCAGGCCCAGGGCCACCTCCAGGCACCCTCGGCGGCCGCACCGGCAAGGGGAGACCCCCTCCCCAAGCCAGTGCCCCACCTCCCCGAAGGCCCCGGTGGCGCCCCTGAGGAGCCTGCCCTCCGCCACCACCCCCACGCCGAGCCCCGTGCTCAGGACCACGTAGGCGAGGTTCTGCTCCCCGTGGAGGAAGACCTCGGAAAGGGCGGAGGCCTTGGCGTCGTTCTCCAGGGCCACGGGGAGGGGGAGGGCGGCGAGGTGGGGGCTGAGGTCCACCTCCCTCCACCCCAGGTTGGGGGCGAGGAGGAGGCGGCGCCCCGCCACCACCCCGGGCAGGGTGATCCCGAGGCCCAGGGCGTCTTGAAGGTGGGGGCGGACCTCCAGGAGGAGGCGTTGGATGCGGGCGTGGAGGTCCTCCTCGGGGGCGTGGGCCCACTCCTTGCTCCAGGCCACCTGCCCCTGCCAGTCCAAGGCCACGAGGACCGTGCCCTCCACGCCCACCTCCGCGCCCAGGGCCATCCGGGCCCGGGGCCTGAGCCGGAGGAGGGTGGGCGGCCGGCCCAATGGGGAGGGCGCGGCGGGCCCCTCCTCCAAAAGCCCCTCCTGGAGCAGCTCCTCCACGAGGCGGCTCACGGCGCTCTTGGCGAGGCCTGTGGCCCGGGCCAGGTCGGCGCGGGAGAGGGGGCCCCGCCTGAGCTGGTTCAGGATGGCCCTGCGGTTGAGCCTGCGGAGGGTTTGGACGTCGCCCTTACGCACCGCGCGCTCCTTAGTTCGTTCCCAGGTCTAACTAAAGCACGCGCCCCCCCAAGGCGTCAAGGGGGTATACTGGGAAGCCCAGAGGGAAGGGAGGGACGGATGGGAGAGCCGGTGATCCTCGAGGCGGTGCGCACGCCCATCGGCAAAAGGAACGGGGCCCTTAGGGCCTGGCGGCCCGATGCCCTCTACGCCAAGGTCCTGGACGCCCTCTTGGAGCGGACGGGCATAGACCCCGGCCTCATCGGGGACGTGGTCACGGGGTGCGTGACCCAGGTGGGGGAGCAGGGGGCGAATGTGGGGCGGCTTGGGGTGCTCCTCTCCAGGCTTCCCAAGGAGGTCCCCGCGGTGAGCTTGAACCGCATGTGCGGCTCCAGCCAGCAGGCCGTCCACTTCGCCGCCCAGGCCATCGCCGCAGGGGACGTGGACTTCGCCATCGCTGGCGGGGTGGAGAGCATGACCCGGGTGCCCATGTTCTCGGACATCGGCGGGGGCTTCCACACCCTGAACCCCGAGCTTGGGAAGAGGTACGAGCTCGTCCACCAGGGGGAAAGCGCCGAGCGGATCGCCGAGCGCTACGGGTTTTGCCGCGAGGAGCTGGACGAGTGGGGGTACCTCTCCCACAAGCGGGCGGCCCGGGCCACGGAGGAGGGGCGGTTTTCTGCCCAGATCCTCCCCCTTGAGGGGCTGGACGCCGAGGGGAGGCCCTTCCTCCTCACCCGGGACGAGGGGGTCCGCCCCGATGTGGACTACGAGAAGATGCTCGCCCTGAAGCCCGTCTTCCGGGAAAACGGGGTGGTGACGGCGGGGAACTCCAGCCAGATCTCCGACGGCGCCGCGGCCCTCCTCCTCGGGGACCGGGAAAAGGCTCTGGCCTTGGGCCTAAGGCCTAGGGCCCGCTTCCTCGCCCGGGTGGTGGTGGCGGGGGACCCTACCCTGCAGCTTCTTGAGGTCATCCCCGCCGCGAAAAAGGCCCTGGAGCGGGCGGGGCTCTCCTTGCGGGACGTGGACGTCATAGAGGTCAACGAGGCCTTCGCCAGCGTGGTCCTCGCCTTCCTGCGGGAGCTTGGGGCGGACCCCGAAAAGGTGAACCCCAACGGGGGGGCCATCGCCCACGGGCATCCCTTGGGGGCCACGGGGGCCGTGCTCATGACCAAGCTCCTTTATGAGCTTGAGCGCCGGGGGGGCGAGTTCGGCCTCCAGGTGATGTGCATCGGCCACGGCCAGGCCACGGCCACGGTGATCCAGAGGCTATAGGGAGGCTAGGGATGGAGCGGAGCGCCTTGGTGACGGGCGGGGCCTCGGGCCTCGGGCGGGCGGCGGCCCTGGCCTTGAAGGCGAGGGGCTACCGGGTGGTGGTTTTGGACCTCAAGCGGGGGGAGGAGGACCTCCTTTACGTGGAAGGGGACGTGACCCGGGAGGAGGACGTAAGGCGGGCGGTGGCGAGGGCCCAGGAGGAGGCCCCCCTCTTCGCCGTGGTGAGCGCCGCCGGAGTGGGCCTTGCCGAGAAGATCCTCGGCAAAGAGGGCCCCCACGGCCTGGAAAGCTTCCGGCGGGTCTTGGAGGTGAACCTCCTCGGCACCTTCAACGTGTTGCGCCTCGCCGCCTGGGCCATGCGGGAAAACCCCCCCGACCTCGAGGGGCAGCGGGGGGTCATCGTGAACACGGCCAGCGTGGCCGCCTTTGAGGGGCAGATCGGTCAGGCGGCCTACGCGGCGAGCAAGGGGGGCGTGGTGGCCCTCACCCTCCCCGCCGCCCGGGAGCTCGCCGGATGGGGGATCCGGGTGGTGACGGTGGCCCCGGGCCTTTTTGACACGCCCCTCCTCCAGGGGCTTCCGGAAAAGGCCAAGGCCTCCCTCGCGGCCCAGGTCCCCTTTCCCCCGAGGCTTGGCCGCCCCGAGGAGTACGCCGCCTTGGTTCTCCACATCCTGGAAAACCCCATGCTGAACGGGGAGGTGGTCCGGCTGGATGGCGCCCTCCGCATGGCCCCCCGGTAAGGTCTTGGACCTCACCCGGCTTTTGCCCGGGCCCTTGGCGGGAAAGCTCCTCGCCGACATGGGCTTTCCCGTGCTCAAGGTGGAGCCCCCAGGGGGGGACCCCCTAAAGGCCCTCGCCCCCGAGGCCTACCGCTTCCTGAACGGGGGAAAGGAGGTCCTCACCCTGGACCTGAAGGCGGAGGAGGGGCAGAAGCGGCTTTTGGAGTGGGTGCGGGAGGCCGCCATCCTCTTAGAGTCCAACCGCCCGGGGGTGATGGAGCGGCTGGGGTTGGGCCCTGAGGTGCTTTTAGCGGCTAATCCCCGGCTTGTCTACCTGCGCCTAAGGGGGTATCCCGATACCCCGGACCCCGGCCACGACCTCACCTACCTGGCCGAGGCGGGGCTTTTGGGCCGCTTTCCCTGGCGGGCCTTCCAGTTCGCCGACCTGGCCGGGGCGTACGCCTTGGTCCTGGCCGCCTTGAAGGGGCTCCTTCTGGGGGGCGGGGTGTACGAGGTGGCCCTTTCCGAGGCGGTGAAGTCCATCGCCTATCCGCCGATCCCCTTCCTGGACGGCTCGGTCCTCTGCTACGGGGTCTACCGGGCGAGGGAGGGGGAGGTGGCCCTCGCCGCCCTCGAGCCCCACCTCTGGGCCCGCTTCTGCCAAAAGGCGGGGCTTCCCGAGCTTGTGGAGGCCGCCTTCAGCCCTGCTTCCCCGGAAAACCCCCTCTACAGGACCCTTTGCGCCTTCTTCGCCCAAAGGCCCGCCCGGGCCTGGGAGGCCTGGGCCAGGGAGGAGGGCCTCCCCCTCAGGGCCGTCCGCTAGCGGGCCGTCCAGCCCAGGTCTATGGGGAAGACGGCCCCGGTGATGGCGCTGGCCTTCTCCGAGGCCAGGAAGAGGGCGAGCTCGGCCACTTCCTCGGGCGCTATGAGGCGCTTGATGGCCGCCTGGGCCAGGAAGACCTTCTCCGCCACCTCCTCGGGGGGGATCCCCAGGGTCTTGGCCTGGTCCTGGATCTGGCCCTCCACCAGGGGGGTGCGGACGTAGGCGGGGGCGATGGCGTTTACGGTGACGCCATGGGGCCCGGCCTCGAGGGCCACCGTCTTGGTGAGGCCGATGAGGCCGTGCTTGGCTGAGATGTAGGCCGACTTGAAGGGGCTCGCCACCAGGCCGTGGATGCTGGCGATGTTCAGGATCCGGCCCCAGCCCCTTCGCTTCATCCCGGGGAGGAGGGCTTGGGTGAGCTGGAAGGGGGCGGTGAGCATCACCTGGAGCATCCGTTGCCAGACCTCCAGGGGGAACTCCTCCACGGGGGCGATGTGCTGGAAGCCGGCGTTGTTCACCAGAATGTCCACGCCCATGGCCGCGGCCTCCTTGCCCAGGGCCTCCACCTCTTTGGGGTCGGCGAGGTCCGCCTGGAGGAAGACCCCGGAAAGCTCCTCGGCGAGCCTCGAGGCGTCCCGCACGTCGTGGACCAAGACCCTCGCCCCCTCCCGGGCGAAGGCCCTGGCGATGGCCAGGCCGATGCCGCTTCCCGCGCCGGTGACGAGGACCGTCCTTCCCGAAAACGCTCCCATATGGGCCTCCTCCTATAGGCTAAGGTAGGCTTCCCGCACCCTCGGGTCTTGGGCCAGGGCTTGGGCGGGGCCCTCCAGGGCCACGCGGCCGTGCTCCAGGACGTAGCCCCTTTCCGCCACCTCCAGGGAGAGGGCCACGTTCTGCTCCACGAGGAGCACCCCCACCCCCCCGCGGGCCACCTCCTTCAAGGCCAGGAGCACCTCCTCGGCAAGCCTTGGGGAGAGGCCTAAGGAGGGCTCGTCCACGAGGAGGATCCGGGGAAAGCCCATGAGGGCCCGGCCGATGGCGAGCATCTGCTGCTCCCCTCCGGAGAGCGTCCCCGCGAGCTGCCGCCTGCGCTCGGCGAGCCGGGGAAAGAGGGCGTAGACCCTCTCGTACCCCTCCTTCTCCTGCCCGGGGGCGAGAAAGGCGGCCCCAAGCCGGAGGTTTTCCTCCACGGTCATGAGGGGGAAAAGCTGCCTCCCCTCGGGGACGTGGCCGAGACCCAGCCGGGCCCTCCTTGCCGGGGAAAGGCCCCTAAGGTCCTTCCCGCCCAGGAGGACACTTCCCTTCCAGGGGCGGAGGAGGCCCGAGAGGGCGCGGAGGAGGGTGGTCTTGCCCGCCCCGTTCGCCCCGAGGAGGGCCACGAGCTCCCCTGCTTCCACCTCTAGGTCCACGCCGAAGAGGACCTGGGCCTTGCCGTAGCCGGTTTCCAGGGCCTGGACCTCCAGCCTCATGCCCGCCTCCCCAGGTAGGCTTCCCGCACCCGCTCGTCCTGGGCCACCTCCTCGTAGGCGCCCTCGGCGATCTTCTCCCCGTGGTCCAGGACCACCACCCGGTCGGCCAAGGCCTTGACCACGGGCATCAGGTGCTCAATGAAGAGGATGGAGACCCCGCTATCCCGGATCCTCCGGATCATCTCCACCGCCTCCTGGGCCTCCTTGGGCCGAAGCCCCGCCATGACCTCGTCCAAAAGGAGGACCTTGGGCCTCGTGGCCAGAGCGCGGGCGAGCTCCAGACGCTTGTCCTCGAGGAGGGTGAGCTCCGAGGCCAAGGCCTCGGCCCTGGGGGCCAGCCCGGTGAGCTCCAGCACCCGGTCCACCCAGGCCTCGGCCTCCCGCTTGGAGGTCCTTGGCTTGCCGAAGAGGGCCCCCACCAGGAGGTTCTCCCGCACGGAAAGCTCGGGCAAGGGCTCCACGATCTGGAAGGCCCGGCCCAGCCCCCGGTGGGTGCGGGCCTCGGGGGGGAGGTGGGTGACGTCTTCCCCCAGGAGGAGGACCCTTCCGGAATCGGGGCGGAGGAGGCCGGAGATCACGTTGAGGAGGGTGCTCTTTCCCGCCCCGTTGGGGCCGATCACCGCGAGGATCTCCCCTTCCTCCAAGTGGAGGCTCACCCCCTTGAGGGCCCGCAGGCCCAGGAAGCGCTTGCTCACCCCTCGGACCTCGAGGACCCTAGCCACGGCGACCCCCCAGGAGGCCGAGGAGGCCCTTGGGCAGAAAGAGGATGGCGAGGACGAGGAGCGCCCCGTACACCACCAGGTAGCCTTCCTGGATCCAAAGCCTCAGGGCCTGCTCCAGCCCCACCAGGACCACCCCGCCCAGGAGGGGCCCCAGGGTGGTGTAGAGGCCCCCGAAGATGGGGATCACCAGGGCCTCCACCGCCCGGGCCAGGCTGAAGGCCTCGTAGGGGCTCAGGAAGAGGGCCTTCATGGCGTAGACCCCGCCGGAAAGCCCGGCCACCAGGCTTCCGAGGAAGAGGGAGAGGAGCTTCACCCGCACCACCCGCACCCCCAGGACCCGGGCCACCGCCTCCGACTGCCGGCAGGCGGCCTGGGCCAGGCGGAAGGGGCTCTTTTCGGCCCAAAGGCTTAGGCCCACCGCCAGGAGGAGGACGGCGAAGGCCAGGTAGTAGCTGGCCAAAGGCCAGCTTCCCCCGAAGGGCGGGGGCACGGGCAGGCCGATGGGCCCCCCGGTGAAGGGGAGCTTCAGGGCCAGGGTGCGGAGCACCTCGCTGAAGGCCAGACTGGCGATGGCGAAGTAGAGGCCGTGGAGCCTCAGGGTCACCGAGCCCAGGAGGAGGGCGCCGAGCCCGGCGAGGAGGGCTCCTAAGGCCAGGGCGGGGAGGGTGCCCACGTGGGGCAGGAGAAGGCCCGTGCCGTAGGCCCCGAGGCCGAAGAAGGCCCCGTGGGCGAGGGAGAGCTGGCCGGTCCTCGCCACCAGGTCCCAGGAAAGGGCTAAGGCGGTGAAGAGGAGGACGAAAAGCCCCACGTCCAGGAGGAAGGCCCGCCACACCCCGAGGGGAAGGAAGGGGAGGAGGGCGAAGAGGAGGAGGAAGGCGAAGACCCCCCTCATGCCGCCCTCCAGACCCGGCCCACCAGGGCCAGGAAGAGCACCAGGAAGAAGACGGCCTCCACCAGCCCCCCGCCCCCGGGGACGTAGGTGCTCACCAGGGCCTCGGCCAGGGCCAGAACCAAAGCCGCCGGGATCACCCCCTTGAGGTTCCCGAGCCCCGCCAAGGCCACGATGGCGAAGGACTTTAGGGTGAAGAGGAAGCCCACCGTGGGGCTGGCGTAGAGCATCACCGAGAGCATCACCCCGGCGACCCCGGCCAGGGCGGCCGAGAGGCCGAAGGCGAGGAGGTAGACCGCCTCCGCCTCTATCCCTAAAAGCCCCGGGGCCAGGCGGTTTTGGGCCACTGCCCGCACGGCCAGGCCCAGGCGGCTTCGGGTGAGGAAGAGCTGAAGGAGAAGGAGGAGGGCCAGGGAAAGGAGGAAGGCCCCCAAAGGTACCGCCCCCAGGAAGAAGGGGCCCAGAGCTAGGGTGGCCGCCTGGTAGGGCGGGGCCACCACCCGGGTGTCCGCCCCGAAGAGGAGGAGGGCCAGGTTCTGCAGGAACACGGAGAGGCCGAAGGTGAGGAGCATCTGGTTGAGCTCCGGAGCTTTGAGCACCGGGCGGATCAGGCCGTGGTAGGTCAGCGCGCCCACCAGGAAGGCGGCCAGGAAGGCGAGGCCTAGGGAGAGGAGGGGGTCCACGCCGCGGAAGGCGAAGAGCAGGTAGGAGAGGTAGGCCCCGAGCATGAGGAACTCCCCGTGGGCGAAGTTGACGATGCCCACCACCCCCAGGGAGAGGGCGAGGCCCGTGGCCACCAGGGCGTAGACCCCGGCCATCAGCACGCCGTTGAGAAGGGTCTGGGCGAAAAGCTCCATGCGCTTCTCCCTGGGGGGCGGGCCTTACCGCAGGTAGTACTCCCCGGGGTAGCGGAGGGGCACGGAGGCCTTCTCCTTGGGGAAGACGGGCCTACGGGTCCCCTGGATGTACTGGATCTGGAGCCAGATCTCGGGGCCGAAGCCCTGGTATCGGGTTTTCCCCGTGTCCGAGGGCTTGAAGCTGAGAGGCCCGAAGGGAGTGTCCATGGTTAGGCTGGCCAGGGCCTCGGCGATGCGGTTCTTGTCGGCGCTTCCCGCTCGCTCCACCGCCAGGGCCAGGCTTTTCACGATGACGTAGCCCATGGGGGCCATGTACTCCTCCGTCACCTCCCCGTACTTTTTGCGGTAAGCCTCCACGAAGCGGCGGGACTCGAGGTTGGTGAGGGTGGGAAGCCAGGCGGTCATCCCCACCACGTCCTGGGAGAGGGGGTTTTTCTCAAAGCCCACGGGCCAGGAGGGCGGGGCCCCGTAGATGAGCTTGGGCCTTAGGCCCACCTGCCGGGTCTGGGCGGCGATGGGCAGGGCGTCCACGTCGTAGCCGATCCAGTAGAGGATGTCGGGCCGGAAGGCACGGAAGCGGGTGAGGATGGGGGTGAACTGGCCGCTTCCCGTCTTGTAGGGCTCGGCCTGGACCTCGTACCCCAGCTTTTTAAGCTGCTCCTGGTAGACCTTTATCCCGGCGGAGCCGAAGGGCCCGTCCTCGTAGAGGATGGCCACCTTCTTCGCCCCGTGCTCCCGGTTCAGGTACTGGAAGAACTGGAGGGCGGCGGCCACGTTGTGGTAGTCCCAGGGGTGGTAGTGGAAGAAGAGGGGGTATCCCTCAAAGGCCTGCTCCACCACGGAGCTCGCCGCGCCGATGGCCAGGAAGAGGGGCCGGTACTGCTTCACGGGGCCGGAGAGGGCGAAGGTGACCCCACTCGCCAGGCCCCCGATGACGATGTCCACCCGGTCCACGGTCATGAGCTTGGTGAAGGCGGGGACGGCCTTGCTGGGGTCGGTGCCGTCGTCCACCACCACGAGCTCCAGCCTCACCTTGCCCCCCGCGTTCGCCTCGTCGGCGGCGAGCTGGATGCCGTTTAAGGCCGCCTTCCCCGCCACGGCCGAGGGCCCCGAGAGGGGGAGGATGACCCCCACCTTAAGCTGGGTCTGGGCCAACGCCGAACCGACCATGAGCGCCAATCCTACCAGAAGCTTTTTCATCGCCTACCTCCTTTCTTCCCTAGGGCGCTTGGCCCTCGGGTTCCTCGTAGAGCACCACCGCTTCCCCTTCAATGACCCGCTCTCCGCGCTGGTTCTCGCAGAAGGTCTCCAGGGTGAGGACGTACCCGCCCTTCTCCCGCTCCCGCACCGCCTTGACGATGGCGGTGGCGGTGATCGTGTCCCCCAGGTAGGTGGGCTTGAGGAAGCGGAGGGTTTGGGAGAGGTAGATGGCCCCAGTGCCGGGGAGCTTGGTGCCGATCACCGTGGAAATGAGGCCCGCCACCAGGATTCCCTGGGCGATCCTCCCCCCGAAGCGGCTTCGCTTGGCGTAGGCCTCGTCCACGTGGAGGGGGTTGGTGTCCCCAACGGTCCCCACGAAGAGGGCCACGTGGGCCTCGGAGAGGGTCTGTGTGTAGCTGGCCCTGTCCCCCACCTGGAACCTCATCCCGCCACCTCCTTGAGGAAGCCTTCCAGGATGGCCTTGAGAAGCCCGGGGTTCTCCAGGTTCAAGGAGTGGCCCACCCCCTCGAGGACCTGAAGCCTGGTCTTGGGGAAGAAGGCGGCGGTGGCCTCGGCCATCTCCCGGGAGATCAAGGGGTCCAGGGCCCCGTAAAGGACGAGGACCGGCCCGCCGTAGGCCCGGCCTGCCCGCCAAAGGGCGAGGGCTCGGGCGTTTCCCTGAAAGTGGGCCGGGTGCATCTTCTGGGCGCAGTCCACGAGTTCGGGGAACCAGGGGGGCCTAGAGGTGGGGGCCATGGCCTGGAGGGCTGCTTCAAGGGCTTTCCGGTCCTGCCGGTAGGACTCGAGGACGGGATAGTAGGCCTCCGGGGTCAGGAGGCCCGAAGGGGGAGCGGAGTTGAGGAGGACGAGTCCCTTTGTCCTTTTGTCCGCTGCCTCCATGGCCACTGCGCCCCCGAGGGAGTGGCCCACGAGAATGGCCTCCTCTGCCCCCACCGCCTGCAGGAAGTCCCGAAGGGCCTGGGCGTAGGCGGGGATGGAGGGGGTGAAGCCCTCGGGGGCGGGGCTTTCCCCAAAGCCCGGGAGGTCCGGGGCGAGGAGCCTGGCCCCTGGGGGAGGGTCCTCGAGAAGGCCCCGCCACCACTCCTTGCAGGCGAAGTTGCCGTGAACCAGGACCACTGGGGTGCCGCTTCCCGCTTCCAGATACCTAAGCATATACCTCCTCCAAAAAGGCACGGACGGCCTGGGCGAAGGCTTGAGGTGTTTCCAGAGGGGCGGCGTGCCCCGCAGGAAGGGCCCGAAGCCTCGCCCTTAGGGCCTGGGCCAGGTCCGAGGCGTAGGCCTGGGGGAAGAGGAGATCCTCCGTGCCGTAGAGGACCAGGGCGGGGAGGGCGAGGGCCTTGAGGCGGGGCCTGAGGTCGTTCAGAGTGAGGAAGCCTAAAAGCAGCCTTTCCTGCGCGGCTTCCGTGGGGGCCTGGGCGGCGAGGTTCCTTAGTCCCTCCTCGGCGAGAAGCTCGGGGTGAGCCTCCAGGAAGCTCCTGCCGAAGACCCAGGGGAGGGCCACCCGGAGGCGCAGCTTTGTGCCCCCGGCCTTCAGGGCGTGAAGCCAGCTTTCCACCTTGGCCCGGAGGGCGACGTCCAGGTAGGGGGTGGTGCAGCAGAGCACCAGGGCGGCGAAGCGCTCCGGGGCCAGGAGGGCCACCTCCATGGCCACCACGCCTCCGTTGGAGAGGCCCACGAGGGCCGCCTTTTCCCAGCCAAGCCGGTTCAAAAGCGCGAGGAGGTCTTCGGCGTGGACCCTGGGCGTGTAGATCCCCTCGGGGGCTTCGCTTTCCCCTTGGCCTCGCATGTCGTAGCGGAGGAGGGTGAACCCCGTGAGGTGGGGGAGGACGGGGTCCCAGCTCTCCAGGCGCTGGAAGATCCCGTTCAGCAGGACCACGGGGGGGCCTTCCCCTTCCAGGCGGTACCTAAGCTTGGCCATACCGTTCCTCCCAAAGCCTCTTCAAGGCCTCCTTCTGCACCTTGCCCGGCCCCGTCTTGGGGAGCTCCTCCAGGAAGATCAGGTGCTTGGGCACCTTGTACCCGGCGAGGCGGGCCTTGAGAAAGGCCCTTAAGGCCTCGGCCGGGACGGGCTCGCGGAGCACCACGAAGGCCGCCCCCACCTCGCCCCACCGGGGGTCGGGCACCCCCACCACCGCCGCCTCCTTCACCGCGGGGTGGTCGTAGAGGACCCGCTCCACCTCCATGGGGTAGACGTTCTCCCCACCGGAGATGAACATCTCCTTCCTGCGCCCCACGATGTGGTAGCGCCCGCCCTCGTCTCGGTAGGCCAGGTCCCCGGTTCTAAGCCAAAGCCTCTCCCCGTCCCAGACGAAGACCCTCTCGTTCTCCTCCGGGCGGCGGAAGTAGCCCTTCATCACCACGCTTCCCGAGAGCCAAAGCTCCCCGGCCTCCCCCACCCCCGCCTCCTTCCCGTCCTCCCGCAAAAGCCGGGCCCAGAGGTGGGGCATGGGCCGGCCCACGCTCTCCGGGTAGCGCTCGGCCTCTTCCAGCTCAAAGGTGAAGCAGTTCACGCCGCACTCCGTGAGGCCGTACCCCTGCTTGAAGCGCACCCCCCGCTCCCGGAAGGCCTCCCGCACGGGGGCGGGGCAGGGGGCGCCGCCGGAGATGGCGAAGCGCACCGAGGAGAAGTCCGTTTCCGCGAAGGCCTGGGCCTCGAGGAGCATCTGGTACATGGTGGGCACCAGAAAGAGGAGGGTGGGGCGGTGGAGGCGCACGAGCTCCAGGTACTCCTCGGCGCGGAAGCGCTCCTCCACCACCACCTGGCCGCCCAGGTAGAGGAGGGGGGTGGCGAGGGCGTTGAGGGCGGCGTGGAACATGGGGGTGGCGAGGATGTACCGGTCCTCCCGGGAAAGCCCCCAGGCAAAGGCGGTCTCCAGGGCGTTCACCAAAAGCTGGCGGTAGGGGAGGAGGGCCCCCTTGGGAAGCCCCGTGGTCCCCCCGGTGAAGAGGAGGAGGGCGGGGTCCTCCAGGTCCACCCGCACCTCCTCGGGGGCCTCCTCCCCTTCCAGGAGGGCCTCGAGGGGGAGGGCCTTGGGGTCCAGGGCCTGGGCCACTTCCTGGAACCCTTCCCCATAGAAGAGCACCTTGGGCTCGGCGTAGGCGTGGAGGGCCTTGAGCTCGGGGAGGCTTAAGCGGTGGTTGAAGGGGGTGAGGATGTGGCCGAGGAGGGGCCCGGCGAAGAGGAGGTCCAAATAGGCGGGGTGGTTCCAGGCGATGAGCCCCACCCGGTCCCCCTTGGCGACCCCGAGGGCCCTTAGGGCCCCCGCCGCCCTCCGGGCCCTGAGGTAGAGCTCCCCGTAGGTAAGCCAGGTGTTCCGGAACCAAAGGGCGGGCCTATTGGGGTGGTAGGCGGCGAGGCGGCCAAGCCAGTTGGGGTTAAGCATTCAGTCCTCCTTCCAAACGGAGCACCGCGGCCCCGTAGAAGTACCCGACCCCGGCCGCCGCCAGGGCCACGAGGCTCCCCTCCTTGAGAAGCCCCTTCTCCCAGGCGAGCCTCAGGGAGAGGAGGGGGTCCAGCTGCCCCAGGTGGCCGAAGCGCTCCAGGTAGATGGACCGCTCCTCGGAGAGGCCGAGCCCCGCGAGCACCGCCCGGTGGGCGGAGCGCTTCATGTGGAGGAGGGCGAGGTAGTCCAGGTCGGCCTCCGTGTACCCCGCTTCCTCCAGGGCCTCCCGGATCACCGCGAGGAAGCTCGGGATGGAGGTGGCGTCCAGCCTGCGCTTCATCCCCTCGGGGTCCTCCACCCTCAGGCGGTACCGGGAGAGGTTCTCCGGGGTGAGGGGGGCCCGGGTCCCCCCCACGGGGACCTTGACGGCGAGGGCCAGCCCGGGGTCCATGCGGTGGGCGAGGCCCAAAAGCTTCAGGCCCGGCCCTTCCCGGGTGAGGACCGCCGCGGCTCCCCCTGCGGCCAGGTCGTAGAGGAAGCGGGTGTGGGGGTCTTGGTAGTCCACGAGGTCGCCGTTGCGGTAGCCCCCCGCCACCAGGACCACCTCCACCTCCTTGCGGGTGGCGAAGAGGCCCCGGGCCACCTCAAGGGCCCCGATGAGGGAAGCGCACTTCTGGTTCAAGTCCAGCCCCTTGGCCCGGGAGGCCCCCACCTTTAGGGCCAGGTAGGGGGCCGTGGCCCAGACGGGGTAGTCCTTGTGCTCCTCCACGATGGAGACCACCCAGTCCACCGCCTCTCCCGGCAGCCCCGCCTTCGCCAGGGCCTCCTTCGCGGCCCAGGCGGCCATCTCCGCCGGGTGGTCTTCGGGGCCGGGAACGGGCTTTTCCAGGAGGCCGAGCTTTTCCCGCACCACCTCCGGCGGCAGGCCCGAACGCCGGGCGATCTCCTCTGCGTCCATGCGCCCTTTGGGCAGGTAGACCCCAAGGCTTCTCAGGTACATCTGCCCTCAGGGTAGGGGAAGGGCGTTACACGTCCGTTACACGGGAGGCGGTCCTGTGCCCTGGGGGATAATGGAGGGGATGCCCTACCCCGTTCCCCCGTCCCGGCTCTACCCGCCCCGCACCGCCCGGGAGGTCTTGCGCATCCGCCCCTTGCGCCTTTTGGAGGAGGCCTTCGGCAAAAGCCCTGGGGTGGTCCTGGCCGCGGGGGCGGGGTACGGCAAGACGAGCCTCGCCGCGGAGCTTCCCGCGGTCTACGTCTCCCTCGCCGAGGAGGCCAAGGACCCGGCGGTCTTCCTCTGGCACCTCCTCGCCGCCTACGAGAACCGGGCGGAGCTCGCTCCGGTGGGGGTCCTTCTGGAGGCCGGGGCCTGGCCCAAGGCCCTGGAGGCCCTCCTCGAGGCCCTCGCCCCCCTGGGGGCCCACTACCTGGTCCTGGACGAGGCCCACCGGGCGGAAAGCCCGGGGGTGGTCCGGGTCCTCCAGGGCCTCCTCCGCCTCCCGGGCCTCCGCCTCCTCGTCCTCTCCCGGAAGGCGGCCCCCTTCGCCTTCCTCACCGTGCTTTCCGAGCGGGAGCTCGCCTTTGACCCCGAGGAGGCCTGCCAGCTGGCCAAGGCCCTGGCCCCGGAGCTCCCCGCCTTTGAGGTGGAAAGGGCCTTAAGCCTCGTCCGGGGCTGGCCCTTGGGGCTTAGGCTCGTCCTCCTCGCCATGCGCAAGGGCCTGAGGCCCGAGCTCGCCCTGGAGAGCGCCGAGGGGCTTCTCGCTTACCTGGGGCAGGCTTTGCCCAAGGAGGTTCTGGAAAAGGCCTCCCGGCTCGCCCTCCTCGGGGAGGTGGACGAGGAGGAAGGGGCCTTCCTCCTCCCTTACGCCGAGGACCTGCTTTTGGAAAGGCGGGAGGGGCGCATCGGCTTCCACCCCCTGGTGCGGAGCGCCCTCAAGGCCCTCCTTCCCGAAGGGGAGGCCCGGGGCCTCCTCGCCCGGGCGGCGGAGGCGGCCTTGGCCCGGGGCGAGGGGGTGCGGGCCGCGGAGTTCCTCCTGGAGGCGGGGAGGTTTGGCCACGCCGCCGACCTCCTCCTCAAGGAGGGGGAGGGCTGGCTGGCGCGGGGGCTCACCTACACCGTGCTCCGCCTCCTCGGCCACCTGCCGGAGGGGGTGCGCCGGGGGCGGGCGGGGCTTCGCCTCCTCGAGGCCGAGGCCCTGCGCCAGGCGGGGCGGTACCGGGAGGCGGAGGCCCTCTACCGGGAGGCCCTCGAGGCGGGGGAGGAGCGGGCCTACCTCGGCCTCGTCCGCCTCTTCCTGGACACGGTGGAGCCCGCCCGGGCCAAGCCCTTCCTGGAGGAGGCCCTCCGCCGCTTCCCCGGCCTTGCCCGCTCCCTCCTGGCGGAGAACCTCCTTAACGAGGGCCGGGCGGGGGAGGCGGAGGCCTTGGGCTTCGCGGGGCCGAGGCTTCTCCTCCGCCAGGGGAGGCCTGCGGAGGCCTTAGAGCTTCTCAAGCGGGCGGAGGACCCCGGCCTACACCGCCCGCCCCAGAACCACCGGGAGGGAAGCCTCCTTCGGGCCCTTTTGGAGTGCGTGGCCGGGGACGCGGAGGAGGGGCTTCGCTTTGCGGAGCGGGGCCGGTTTGAGGCGGAGGCCCTGGGGAGCCCTTTCGGCCTGAGCCTGGCGGAGGCCCGCAAGGGGCACGCCCTCCTCGCCTTGGGCCGGCTGCGGGAGGCGGAGGCCAGTTACCGCGCCGCCCTCGCCCTGAGCGAAGGGGGCCCGGCCCGCCTGGGGGTGGAGGCCTTGGGGGGACTTGCCGCCTTGGGCGACGATGGGGCCTACCGGGAGATGGTCCGGCTTTCCCGGGCCTCGGGGGACCTCTGGGTGGAGGGGTTCCTCACCCTGGTGGTGGCCTTGGCCCGGCTCCGCCTTGGGGAGGAGTTCCCCTTGGGCGCCTTTCCCGCCCCTGACCCCTTCCTCGAGGCCCTGGCCCGGGCCTATCCCTTCCGGGACGGGTGGGAGGAGGTGCTTGAGCGCTACCCCTTCCTTGCGGGCAGGACCCTCTTCGCCCCACCCCTCGCCCGGCTCCGGCGGGCCCTTTGGCGGCTCGGGCGCCTTCCTGTGCCCTACCACCCGGGGGTGCGGGTGGAGTTCCGGGCCCTGGGGGGGTTTGAGGTGCGGGTGGAGGGCAGGCCCGTCCGCTTCCGGCGGGAGAAGGCGCGGCTCCTCCTCGCCCTCCTCACCGTGGGGGATTGGGAGAAGGAGGACCTTATGGAGGCTTTGGAGGTCGCTTCCGGGGAGTTTAGGGTCCTCTGGTGGGAGGTGGTGAACGCCCTGGAGCCGGGGCGCCCCAAGGGGGCCCCGCCTTACTTCCTTCGGACCCGGCCTTACGGGCTGAACCTCGAGGCGCCCGAGCTCTACCTGGACCTCCATGACCCCGCCCTTCCTCCCCTTCTCCCCTACCGGGGGCTGGACCACCCCGTCCTGGACGAGGCCGCCCGGGCCTACCTGGAGGAGCGGCGGCGGGGCCTCCTGCAAAGCCCTCGCCCCGAGGACTGGCTTTTGGCCCTGCGGCTTGACCCCCTGGACGAGTCGGCTTTGGCCCGCCTCCGGGGGACGGCGCTCTACGAAAAAGGGCTCCGCCTCCGCCACAAGGCGGAGGCGGAGCTGGAAGGGGACTAGGCCTTCTTGGCCTCTTGGGCCTTCCCGCGGTTCTTCCAGGCCACCACCAAGGCGCTCACCATGTAGATGGAGCTGTAGGTTCCCACGAAGATGCCCACGAAGATGGCCAGGGCGAAGTCCCTGAGGACACTCCCTCCCAGGAAGAGGAGGGCAAGGATGGGGAGGAGGGTGGTGAGGCTCGTCATCACCGTGCGGGAGAGGGTCTGGTTGATGGAGCGGTTGACGAGCTCGGCGTAGGGCAGGTGCCGGAGGAGCTTCTGGTTCTCCCGGATGCGGTCCGAGACCACGATGGAGTCGTTGATGGAGTAGCCCACGATGGTGAGGAGGGCGGCGATGGTGGGGATGGAGAACTCCAGGCCCAAAAGGCTGTACATCCCGGCCACGATGGCCACGTCGTGGGCCACGGCGATCACGCTGGCCACCCCGAAGGTCCAGTCAAAGCGGAAGGCCACGTAGATGAGGATGAGGCCGAGGCCCACCAGCACCGCCATCACCGCGTTGCGCCTCAGCTCTGAGCCGATGGCGGGCCCCACGGTCTCGGAGGTGAGCACGGTGGCCTTCAGCTCCGCGCCGAAAAGCCTTTCCAGCTCCAGGCGCTTCTCATCGGGCAGGGGGGGGAGCTTCAAGGAGAACTCCTTGTGCTCCGCGGTGGGGGCCTGGACCTCGGTGATCACCGCCTCCTTGGCGGGGAAGCCCTTGGTCTCCAGGAAGCGCCTCAGCGTTTCCACCTCCACGTTGGGATCGGTCCGCAGGGTGTAAGCCGTCCCCCCGGTGAAGTCAATGGAGTAGTTGAAGCCCTTGCTGAAGGTCACCCCTGCGGCCACAACTGCCAGGAGGAGGCTGGCCACGGTGATGTAGCGGGCCGGGCCCATGAAGTTGAACCGCGGGTCCACGAGCCACATGGGGGGGCGGATCTCGCCCCGGTCGGCCAGGCGCTCCAGGAGGTGGCGGCTGAAGACGAGGTTGGAGAAGACGCTGGCTACCACGCCGATGGCCAGGATCACGGCGAAGCCCCTCACCGGCCCCGTGGCGTACTGGTAAAGGGCAGCCGCCGCCAGGAGGTGGGCGATGTTCACGTCCATGATGGTGAGGGTGGAATGGCGGAAGCCCTCGGGGATGGCCTGGCGGAACTTCTTTCCTGCCCGGAGCTCCTCCTTGATGCGCTCAAAGGAGAGGACGTTCCCGTCCACCGCCGCCCCTAGGGTGAGGACGAGGCCGGCGATGCCGGGGAGGGTGAGGGTGGCCCCGAGGCCCGAGAGGAGGCCCAGGATGAGGGCTGAGGTGTAGATGAGGCCCAAGGAGGCCACGAGCCCCAGGTGGGGGCCGTAGTAGGCGAAGATGAGGAGGAAGATGGCCAGGGTGCCGATGAGGGCGGAGCGGATCCCCGCCTGGATGGCGTCTTGGCCCAGGGTGGGGCCGATGGCCCGGATCTCCGCCACCTTGAGGGGGACCGGCAGGGAGCCCGAGCGCAGGACGAGGGCGATCTCGCTCGCCTCCTCCACGCTGGAAAGCCCCTCGATGACCGCCTGGCCTCCGGTGATGGCCTGGCGGATCACGGGGGCGGTGTAGACCCGGCCGTCCAGGACGATGGCGAGCCGCTTGCCGATGTTCTGCCGGGTGACCTCCTCAAACTTCTTCGCCCCTTCCGGGGTGAAGGTGAGGGAGACCTGGGGGCGGCCGAACTGGTCAAAGACCGCCCGGGCGTCGGCCAGGTCCGCCCCGGTGAGGAGGGGCGGGCCGAGGTCCTCCGGCTTGATCAGGTCCTTCTCCAGCTCCTCCCGGTTGAGCCTGGGGTTCTCCCGGAGGGCCTGGTTGATCTGGGCCACGGTGGTGCCCGTGGCCCCCTCCTTGACGATGCGGAACTCCAGGACCGCCCTCTGCCCGATGAGCTTGAGGGCGCGGTCCTGGTCGGCCTGGGAGAGACCGGGGAGCTCCACCACGATCCGCTTCTGCCCCTGGATCTGGATGAGGGGCTCGGCCACGCCGAGGGCGTTGATCCGGTTCTCCAGGACGGTCCTGGCCTTCTCCAGGTCGTCTAGGGTGGGGTTCTCCACGTCGGCCTCGAGGACGATCCTCAGACCCCCCTTCAGGTCCAGGCCCAGGCGGACCTTGGGCTCCTCGGGGGCCCAGGGCTTCCATACGAAGAGGAGGGCGAGAAGAAACACGCCGAGCAGGAACAGGCTGGTGAGGTTTTTCCGGTTCATGCGCTTCCCCTTAGGTGCGCGTCACGCGCCGTGGTCCCTAATGCCTTTTGCCGCCTTTGCCGCAAGACGTTCCCTGGGGAGTGGCGCCTAACCCCCCTCCAGCTGTAGCCGGGCGAAGAGGAGGAAAAGCTTCTCGGCTTTGGCGAAGCCCTCCCTGGCCTTCGGCCTGAAGGCCGGGGCCTCAGGCTTCGGCAGAAGCCCCCTTCGCGCCTCCGGCACGGGCAGCGCCGGGAGGAGGGGGCTTCGTTCCTCCTGCTTCGCCAGGACGGGCCCTGGGGCGAAGAGGCCCTCCGCGCCCTTGGGGGCCTCTGGGAGGCGCTCGGCCCCGTAGAGGCAAAGGGCGAGGAGGAAAAGGAGGCGGAGCATGGCCTTAGGCGGGGACCTCCACCATTTGGAAGGCCTCGATCACGTCCCCTTCCCGGAAGTCGTCAAACCCGTCCAGGCCGATGCCGCACTCGTAGCCCTGGGCCACCTCCCGCACGTCCTCCTTGAAGCGCTTGAGGCTGGCGATGCGCCCTTGCCAGATCACCTGGCCGTCCCTCAGGACCCGCACCTCGGCGTTCCGCGGGATCCGGCCCTGGGTGACCATGCACCCCGCCACCTGCTTGCCCGTGGGCAGGCGGAAGATGGCCCGCACCTCGGCCTGGCCCAGGACCTCCTCCTTGTACTGGGGCTCCCTCTGCCTCTTGACCATGTTGCGGACCTCGTCCACCAGGTCGTAGATGATGCGGAAGGTCTTGAGGAGGACCCCCTTCTCCTCCGCCTTCTTCTTCACCGAGCCCGGCGGGTTCACGCCGAAGGCCAGGATGGCCGCGTTCGCCGTCTGGGCGAGGAGGACGTCGGACTCCGTGGGGGCGCCCACCTGGGCGAGGAGGATGTTGATCTTCACGTCCTCGGTGCTCTCCCGGGCCAGGATGTGCTGGATGGCCTCGAGGGAGCCCTGGGTGTCGGCCCGGAGGATGAGGTTGAGCTCCTTCCTCCCCTCCTCCTGCATGGCCCGGAGGAGATCGGCCATGGTCCGGGGGCGGCGGGCCTTCTCCTCCTCCTCCCGCGCCTTCCTCTCCTCCTTGCGCTCCTCGGCGATCTCCTTGGCGGCCTCGAGGTCCGGCACCCACTCCACCACGTCCCCGGCGTGGGGGAGCTCCTGGAAGCCCAAAACCTGGACGGCGCTTCCCGGCCCCGCCTCCTTGCGCTGGTTGCCGTCGGCGTCCATCATGGCGCGGATGCGGCCGTAGGCCTCCCCGGCCACCACGTAGTCCCCCACCCGGAAGGTTCCCTCCTGGACGAGCATGTTGGCGATGATGCCCGCCTGCTTGTCCAGCTTGGACTCCAGGATCACCCCCCGGGGCTCGGCGTTGGGGTCGGCCCGGTAGTCTTCCAGCTCGGCGAGGAGGAGGATCATCTCCAGGAGGTCCTGGACCCCCTGCCCCGTCTTGGCGCTGATGGGGATGACGATGGCGTCGCCGCCGTACTCCTCGGGGACGAAGCCCCGCTCCATGAGCTGCCGCTTCACCTTCTCGGGGTCCGCCTGGGGCAGGTCGATCTTGTTGATGGCGAAGATGAGCTTGGCCCCTGCGGCCTTGGCGTGGGCGATGGCCTCCTCCGTCTGGGGCATGATGCCGTCGTCGGCGGCGATGACGATAACGGCGATGTCCGCCACCTTGGCCCCGCGCTGCCGGATGGTGGTGAAGGCCTCGTGCCCTGGCGTGTCGATGAAGACCACGGTGCCCTGGGGCGTTTTCACCTCAAAGGCGCCCACGTGCTGGGTGATCCCCCCGGCCTCCTTCTCGGCGATGCGGCTTTTGCGGAGGTAGTCCAGGAGGGTCGTCTTCCCGTGGTCCACGTGGCCCATGATGACCACCACGGGAGGGCGCCGGGGAAGGCTTTTGCGGCGTTCCTCCTCGGCGAGCTTCTCCTGGAGTCCCCGCTGCTCCTTCACGAGCTCCCGCACCGCCTCCGCGTCCTTTTCCTCCAGGGTGGAGGCGTGGGATTTGTAGGCCACCCCCATCTGGTCCAGGAGCTCTAAAAGCTCCTGGGTTTCCATGCCCAGCTCTTTAGCCAGCTGGTAGATCCTTACCTTGGCCATCTTCACCTCCTAGGTAAGCGACCAGGGCCTCGGCCAAGGCCCTGGCCTTGGCCCCGGCGAAGCGCCGGAGCCGCTTTTCCGAGCGGCACTCGGGACTGTCGGGGCAGACGTAAGCCCCCCGTCCCGGCCGCTTGCCGCTCGGGTCGATGACGAAGCCCTCCTCCGTGACCAGGATGCGGAGAAGCTCCCCCTTGGGCCGCCTCCGGCGGCAGGCCACGCACATGCGGATGGGGACGTGCTTCATCCGAGGTCACGGAAGAGCTTCTCAAACTCCTCGCGGGCCTTCCTTTCCCGGGCCTCGGCCTCCTCCTCGGCGGCGCGCCGCAGGGCCTCGTCCAGGTCGGAGATCTCCGCCTCCTCAAAGTGGATGTCGTACCCGGTGAGCTTGGAGGCCAGGCGGACGTTCTGCCCCCCGGTGCCGATGGCCAGGGAGTGCTGGTCCTTGGTGACCTTGACCCGGGCCTTCTTGGCCTCGGGGTCAAGCTCAATAGAGCCCACCTGGGCGGGAGAGAGGGCGTTGCGGATGAACTCCTTGGGGTCCTTGGACCACAGGATGATGTCCACCTTCTCCCGGCCGAGCTCGGCGGAGACCGCCTGGATGCGCTGGCCCTTGTGCCCGATGCAGGCCCCGATGGGGTCCACGTTGGGGTTGTGGCTCATGACCGCCACCTTGCTCCGGCGGCCGGGCTCCCGGGCAATGGCCTTGATCTCCACGATGCCCTCGGCGATCTCGGGCACCTCCTGCTTGAGGAGGTGCTCCAGAAGCTTCTCGTGGGCCCGGCTCACCAGGAGGGAGGGGCCCTTGGCGGACTTGTCCACCTTTTTCAGGTAGACCTTGATCCGCTGGCCGGGGTGGTACTTCTCCGTGGGGATCTGCTCGCTCCGGGGAAGGTAGGCCTCGCCCCGGCCCAGCTCCACGAAGACGTTGCCCCGGTTGTCCACCCGGGTGACCACCCCGGTGAGGACCTGCCCTTCCTTGTCCTTGTACTCGTTGTAGATCCGGTTGCGCTCCGACTCCTTGAGGCGCTGGGTCAGGATCTGGCGCAGGTCCTGGATGGCCATGCGGGAGAGCTCCTCCGGGTTGATGGGGAACTCCATCTCGTCCCCCACCTGGACCTCGGGGTCGTACTGGAGGGCCTCGGCGAGGGCGATTTCCTTGTCGGGGTCCTCCACCTTCTCCACCACCCGCCAGACCTCCACCATCTCAATGCGGCCCGAGTCCGGGTCAATGTAGACGTCCACCTCGGGGCCTTTCCCCTGGTCAATCTCCTCCTTCCTGTACCCCTTTTGCCGCTTGATGTAGGCCTTGCGCAGGGCCTCCTTGAAGGCCTCCAGGATCTCCTCCACGCTGACCCCGCGCTCCAAGGCCAGGTGCTGCATGGCTTCCACGAACTCCCTGTTCATCCCGTTTCTACCTCCTTTTATCTAGGCTCCTCGGGCCACTCCGCCAGGTTGGCCCGGAAGGTGCCGATCCTAAGGCGCCGCTCCTCGTCGCCCACCTGGAAGACCACCTCCTCCCCCTCCACCCGGAGGATCCGCCCCGTGAAGCCCTCGGGGCCCGGAACCTTGGCCTTAAGGCCCTGGAACCGCTCAAAGTGCCGCCGGGTGAAGAGGGGCCTTTTGGGCCCCGGGGACTCCACCAAAAGCCGGTAGCTTCCCGGGATGGGGTCCTCCCGGTCTAGGGCGGCCTCGATGTGGCGGCTCGCCTCCTCCAGGTCGGCCACGGTGATGGGGCGCTCGTCCTTCCGCTCCAGGCGGACGAGGAGCTCGCCCCGGGCGAAGTGGACCTCGAGGACGTCCAGCCCCAGGGGCGAAACCGCCTCTTCCACCAGCTGCCAAAGGTCCACGGTCACCTCCCCGCCCCCTTCACAAAGGAAGGGTGGGTTTACACCCACCCCCGCCCTTGGGAGCACTGCCTTTAGTCTACACCTTCCCCCTCCTTGACTACAACCCCTTTAGTCCGGTATACTCAAGGCTGGTCCGGTCCGAGCCCGGCCCGAAAACCCGTGGGGGTGAAACGGTCTCGACGGGGGTCGCCGAGGGCGTGGCTGCGCGCCGAGGTGCGGGTGGCCTCGTAAAAACCCGCAACGGCATAACTGCCAACACCAACTACGCTCTCGCGGCTTAATGACCGCGACCTCGCCCGGTAGCCCTGCCGGGGGCTCACCGGAAGCGGGGACGCAAACCCGGCTAGCCCGGGGCCACGCCCTCTAACCCTGGGCGAAGCTTGAAGAGGGCTCGCTCCTGGCCGCCCGTCCGCGGGCCAAGCCAGGAGGACATGCGAAACGCGGACTACGCGCGTAGAGGCCCGCCGTAGGGACCTTCGGACGGGGGTTCGACTCCCCCCACCTCCACCACAAAGGGGCGCCTTCGGGCGCCCCTTGCCTTTTGGGGCGGGGCCCCTGGTAAAATGCGGGCGGCTTTAGAGGCCTCCTGGAGGTGAAGCTTGCGGTTTGTCCGAGGGGTATTGTGCGTTGGGGTATTATGCGTTATGGCGCTCCTGCCCGCGGCGAAGGGTATGGAGGTCAAGGTCCTTTCCCCCATCCCCCGGCCGGAGCCCAAGGCGGTGGAGGTTCCCCCGGCCCCCCACAAGGTCTGGGTGGTCTACGAGGTGAAGCCCGGGGACGCCTTGGAGGCCATCGCCAGGCGCTTCGGGGTGGATCCGCGGCACATCCTCTGGTCCAGCGGGCTGAAGGACGCGAGGCTCTACCCCGGCCAGCGCCTCCTCATCCCCATCGTGGACGAGGAGGCGGACGCTCCCCCCAGGCTTCCCCCCGGGGTGGAGGCCTACCGCGTCCGGCCCGGGGACACCCTGGAGGCCATCGCCAAGCGCTTCGGGGTGAGCCTTCTGGACCTCGTTTCCGCCAACCCGACCCTGGAGAGCCTGGACCGGCTGGTGGTGGGAAGCGAGCTCTACATCCCTCGGAAGGCCAAGGGGCTCGTGGTGGTTTTGGGGGAGGGGCAGACCCTCTTGGACCTGGCGGAGCGCTTCGGCCTTTCCCCCGTGGAGCTCGCCCGGGCGAACGGGGTGAAGAACCCCCTGGCCCTCCGCCCCGGGGACCGGGTCCTCATCCCGGGGGTCCAGGCCAAGACCACCTACGAGCGCCTCCTCGCCAAGCAGGAGGCGGAGCGGAGGGCCCGCCTCGAGGCGGAACGCCGCCGCCAGGAGGAGCTCAGGCGCCTGGCGGAGCAAAGGAGGCGGCAGCAGGAGGCCCAGAGGCGGCAGGCCCAGGTGCGCCAGGTGAGCTACCGGGAAGGGGGGATGCGCTGGCCCCTTTCCAGCTTCCGCATCACCACCTATTTCGGAGGGCGGACGCCCTTCCAGCGCTTTCACACGGGGCTTGATTTGGCCGCCCCCACGGGCACGCCCATCTACGCCGCCAAGGCGGGCCGCGTGGAGGTGGCGGGCTGGAGCTCGGTGGGCTACGGCTTCCACGTGGTCCTGGACCACGGGGGTGGCCTGGAGACCCTCTACGCCCACATGTCCCGCATCGCCGTGCGCCCCGGGCAGTGGGTGGAGGCGGGGGAGGTCATCGGCTACGTGGGTTCCACGGGCTGGTCCACGGGGCCCCACCTCCACTTTGAGGTACGGGTCAATGGCATTGTTAAAAATCCTTTGAGTTACCTGCCCTAAGGGGGGGCTCCAGGGCCCGGGGGTGCAAGGCCCCCGGGCTTCGTAAAGGCCCCTTGACCTTGGGAGCGGTAAGCTTGAGGATGGAGGGCGGGATGGAGAAGGGAACCTTCCAGATCAAGACGGGCTTTGCCGAGATGTTCAAGGGCGGGGTGATCATGGACGTGACCACCCCGGAGCAGGCGGTCATCGCCGAGGAGGCGGGGGCGGTGGCGGTGATGGCCCTGGAGCGGGTTCCGGCGGATATCCGGGCCCAGGGGGGCGTGGCCCGCATGTCCGACCCCAAGATCATCAAGGAGATTATGGCTGCGGTGTCCATTCCCGTCATGGCCAAGGTGCGGATCGGTCACTTCGTGGAGGCCATGATCCTCGAGGCCATCGGGGTGGACTTCATTGACGAGTCCGAGGTCCTCACCCCCGCCGACGAGGAGCACCACATTGACAAGTGGAAGTTCAAGGTGCCCTTCGTCTGCGGGGCGAGGAACCTGGGGGAGGCCCTGAGGCGCATCGCCGAAGGGGCGGCCATGATCCGCACCAAGGGCGAGGCGGGGACGGGCAACGTGGTGGAGGCGGTGCGCCACGCCCGCACCATGTGGAAGGAGATCCGCTACGTCCAGTCCCTCCGGGAGGACGAGCTCATGGCCTACGCCAAGGAGATCGGGGCTCCCTATGAGCTTGTGAAGTGGGTCCACGAGCACGGCCGGCTTCCCGTGGTGAACTTCGCCGCCGGCGGCATCGCCACCCCCGCCGACGCCGCCCTCATGATGCACCTGGGCATGGACGGGGTCTTCGTGGGTTCGGGCATCTTCAAGTCCGGGGACCCCAAGAAGCGGGCCCGGGCCATCGTGCGGGCTGTAACCCACTACAACGACCCCGAAGTCCTGGCCGAGGTGAGCGAGGACCTGGGCGAGCCCATGGTGGGCATCAACCTGGACCAGCTCAAGGAGGAGGAGCGGCTTGCCAAGCGGGGCTGGTAGGGCGGTTTGCGGGGTCTACGAGGTCCACCCCGAGCGGGTGGAGATGGCCCGCGCCGCCTTGCCCAAGGAGGAGGTTTTGCAGGAGGCCACCCTCCTCCTCAAAGCCCTTTCTGACCCCACCCGCATGCGCCTCCTCCTCGCCCTGAAGGCGGCGGGGGAGCTTTGCGTGTGCGACCTGGCCCTTTTGGCGGGGGTTTCCGTTTCCGCCGTGAGCCACCAGCTTAGGCGCTTGCGCCAGGCCCGGCTGGTGGCCTTCCGCCGGGAGGGGAAGCAGGTCTACTACCGCCTGGCCGACGCCCATGTGGCCCGCCTGTTGGAGCTGGCCTTGGAGCACGCAGAAGAAAACACTTGACCATTTGCTCAAGTGATGCTACCCTAGGGGCATGGAGGCTCCTAAGGTGCGCGTTTTCCGGGTGGAGGGCATGGACTGCGCCGATTGCGCCCGGAAGGTGGAAGATGCCCTGAACCGGGTCCCTGGGGTGGTCAAGGCGGAGGTGAGCTTCCAAAGCGGCAAGGCCTACCTCCAACTGGAGGTCCCCCAGGCGGAGGAGGAGGCCGCCCGGGCCCTTTCTGCTCTGGGGTACCGCCTCCGTCCGGAAGGGGAGGAGAAAGGGGGGTTACCTGGGCCCTGGCGCTGGGCCTTGGTTTCCGGAGGGCTTCTCCTGGCGGCCTTTTTGGCTTCGCTCTTCCTCCCCGGCCTAGCCCCTTGGGGCTATCGGCTGGCGGCCTTGATAGGGGTTTTCCCCCTGGCTCGTCGTGCGGTGGCTACGTTCCGGCAAAACCCCTTCAGCATCCAAACCCTGGTTACGCTGGCTACCCTGGGAGCCATGCTCATCGGGGCGGAGGCCGAGGCGGCGCTGGTGGTCTTCCTCTTCCTCGTGGGGGAGGTGCTGGAGGCTTATAGCGTGGCCCAGGCCCGCAGGTCCCTTTACGCCCTTTCCGAGCTTCTTCCCAGGCGGGCCTACCGCCTGAAGGAGGGTGGGGTGGAGGAGGTGCCCCTTAAGGCCTTGAGGGTGGGGGACCTGGTGAGGGTGCCCCCGGGGGAGCGGGTACCGGCCGACGGGGTGGTGGTGTCTGGACAGGCTTCCGTGGAGGAGGCCGCCTTCACCGGGGAGCCCTTGCCTAGGCCCAAGGGGATAGGGGACCGGGTTTACGGGGGCAGTCTGGTGCAGGAGGGGAGCTTGGTGGTAAAGGTGGAGCGCCATCCCGAGGAGGGCTTCCTGGCGGAGATGGAACGCCTGGCGGAGGAGGCCTTGCTTAAGAAGAGCCAGGCGGAGCGGGTGGTGGACGCCTTCAGCCGCCGCTACACCCCCGCCGTCCTCCTCTTGGCGGGCTTTGTGGCCCTGGTGCTTCCCCTTTTTCAGGGGGATTTCCTGGGCCACCTCTACAAGGCCTTGGCCCTCCTCCTCATCGCCTGCCCCTGCGCCCTGGTGGTGTCGGTGCCTGCGGCCATCGCCGCAGGGGTGGGCCGGGGAGCCAGGGCGGGGGTGCTCTTTAAGAGCGGGGCGGCCCTGGAGCGCTTGGCTGGGGTTCGCTACGTGGCTTTGGACAAGACGGGAACCCTGACCCTGGGAAAGCCCACGCTGGTGCGGGTGGTTACCTTTGGGGTTTCGACGGAGGAGGCCTTGGCCCTGGCGAAGGGGGTGGCGGAGGGTTCCTCCCACCCCTTAGCCCGGGCGGTGCGGGAGGCTTCGGGCCCCAAGGCCTTGCCCTCGGAGGAGCATCGGGCGGTGCCGGGCCTCGGGGCCTTCGCTCGGGTGGAGGGGAAGGAGGTGGGTTTGGTGCGGCCCGAGGCCTGGGACCTGCCCCCGGAAGTAGAGGCCCAGGTGAAGGCCTTGGCGGAGGAAGGCTTCAGCCTTTCCCTCTTGGTTAGGGAGGGGGTTCCCTTGGCCCTCTTGGCCTTCCAGGATACCCCCCGCCTCGAGGCCCGGGAAGCCTTGGCCGAACTGCGCCGACTGGGCCTTAAGCCCCTCCTGCTTACCGGCGACCGGGAGACCTCTGCTTTGGCTTTGGGCACGGCCATAGGGCTTTTTCCTGAGGAAATCCGGGCTGGCCTTTCTCCCGTGGACAAGCTCCGCCTGGTGGAGGAGAGGGAAGGTAGGGGTGGCGTGGCCATGGTGGGGGATGGGGTGAACGACGCCCCAGCCCTGGCCAGGGCCACGGTAGGGCTTGCCGTGGCCGAGGGCACGGAAGCGGCCCTGCAGAGTGCAGACGTGGGGCTTCTGAGCCTTGCCGCCTTGCCCCGGGCCTTCCGCTTAAGCCGCATGACCATGGCCGTGGTGCGGCAAAACATCGCCCTGGCGGTGGGCCTTAAGGGGGTTTTCCTCCTGAGCACCCTCCTGGGGCTTACGGGGCTTTGGCCCGCCGTCTTGGCCGACAGCGGGGCTTTGGTGCTGGTGACGGCGAACAGCTTGCGCCTCCTGAGGAGCAGAGTATAGTTGACCCATGCCCAGGCGCAGGTATCCCAGGCTTCTGGAGCAGTTCCTTGCGAGTGAGGCCAAGGTGGGGGTGCCCTCCGCTTCCCTTCTGGCGGGGGGCTTCCCTTGACAGGGCGGGAGCCTAAGTCCAGGATGAGGGGCGTGGTTGGCGTTTTGGCCTTACAGGGGGATTTCCGCGAGCACAAGGAGGCCCTCAGGCGGCTTGGGGTGGAGGCCAAGGAGGTGCGCAAGCCCGAGCACTTAGAGGGCCTAAAAGCCCTCATCGTGCCTGGGGGCGAGTCCACCACCATCGGCAAGCTGGCCCGGGAGTATGGCCTCGAGGAGGCCGTGCGGCAACGGGTGGCGGAGGGGAGCCTGGCGGTTTTTGGCACCTGCGCCGGGGCCATATGGCTTGCCCGGGAGATCCTAGGCTACCCCGAGCAACCCCGCCTGGGTGTCTTGGACGTGGCGGTGGAGCGGAACGCTTTTGGCCGCCAGGTGGAGAGCTTTGAAGAGGACCTCTTCATCCGGGGCTTTTCCGAGCCCTTCCACGGGGTCTTCATCCGCGCCCCCCTCTTTCGCCGCCTGGGGGAGGGGGTGGAGGTGCTGGCCGAGCTTTCCGGCTTCCCCGTCTTGGTGCGGCAGGGGAAGGTTCTCGCCAGCAGCTTCCACCCCGAGCTTACCCAGGACCTAAGGGTTCACCGCTACTTCTTGGAACTGGCCGGGGCCTAGTGCCCGTAAACCAGGCTGGGTAGCCAGGTGGCGAGCCCAGGGAAGAGCATCGCCAGGATAAGCCCTGCAAGTTGCAGCAACAGGAAGGGTAGCGCTGGAGAACACAAAACCCCCGTGGCTGTCAAGAGCCAGGGGGCTTGCCTAGTAAATTGCCTTGTACCCCGGAGGGGGCGGGAGAAGGGAGAGAAGAACCCTAAGGCCGTAGGCGATGAGCTCCAAAAGCGCCCGCGCCATGGCCGTCCAAGGCTTCCGCTCCCAAAGGTACCCCCCACCCAGCC
>Ga0207870_100073_pt1 | contig 109219 bp, 81 predicted proteins | sample CeladaPassage60B_FD_187477 | JGI IMG/M metagenome (GOLD analysis project Ga0207870, IMG submission 187477) | Cellulose-adapted microbial communities from the Joint BioEnergy Institute, USA - Passage3 60B (SPAdes) (version 2) | ecosystem: Engineered > Bioreactor > Continuous culture >... | reverse complement strand
GCGTTTGCCTCCGGCTTCCTTCAGATTCGGCCTCACGACCGACACCCTTGCCCTTGGCTAATGGTAGGCGCTCGCCAGCCCCCATTCCGGACTTTCACCGTATAGATGACGCCCATGCTGGGCGTACAAAAAGGCGAAGCGGCTTTCAAGCCGCTCCGCTCCAAGCGATGCGCCGCTACGGGCGCAGGACGATCGGAAGAGCCGTCGTCCCCGTTTCCTCCACAACAACATCCAGCTTGTATCCGGTTGAATAACCGGTTTTGGCGGCGGTCAAATCGTAAACGCCGGGGCCGGACACCGGGACGATGTAGATGCCCTCGCTGTTCGTGACGGCGCTTGCTCCGCCCACGACCTGCACGGTAGCTCCGGGGACGGCATTCCCGGCCTCATCGATCACTTTGCCGACGAAAACGACTCCTCATCATTTCCACCCTTTCTTCCATTCATTCGATTTTTCTTGCCTTCACTTCCGTTTCGAATCTTTTGCCTGCCTCGTTTTTCACGCGTCTCAACGTGCCGTCCGGCATTTCCTCCAGCGTATAAAGACCGAACGTCGCCATATTCTCTTTGATGGAGCGACCATTCGTCCGGTACGGCCAATCGACCATGTCCATAAACGGAAACCAGGTGATGCCGAACAGATCAACTCCTTCCTCCACGATCCGGCTTCCCGCTTCCACCACTTTTTCCAACCATTCGACTCTTTGCCGCTCATCCCCGTTGTAGCTCGTTTCGGTAATGAAGACGGGACGGCCGTATCTGCGGTAAATGTCGACGGCGATTTCGACGAGTTCTTGTTCGCCGGCGAGAACGGGCGCGGGGATTTTCTCCTTTTCGATCACCTCCTTGTCGATGACGTTGACGGAAAACTGGGGATAGTAATTGATCCCCACGATGTCGACGACAATCGCCTTTTCACGAAACCATGCCAAATCCTCCGGCGTCATGCCGTGCGACAGGAGCCATCCGGCCAGCGGATGTGCCCCGTCGACGCGCCCCTGCACCAATTCCCACATGACATAGCGAATTTCATTCCAAAGCCGCGTCGGCTCCGCAAACGAAGCGTCGGCCGGCACATATTTCTTGGCCGCCTCGACATGGACAAGGACGGCTTCGGGCTGAAGGCGCTTCACGCTTTCGACCGTGAGCACGATGCCTTTGCATAGCTGCCGCATCATCGACACGAAGCCGGACAAGCCGCGCAGATAGGGCGGCCACGTTCCCGACCAGCCGCACCATTCCGCGTTCACGAAAGGCTCGTTGAGCGGCGTGTAATAGGAGGTGATATGCCGATACCGCTCCACAAAGGCGGCGGCGTACCGCGCCACATACTCCGGATATCGCTCGTTCATGAACTCCCGTTCCATCCATAGCGGCGTGCCGTAGTGGATCAGGTCGATGATCGGGATCAACTCGCGGTGCGCGTCAAAATACGCCATGATCTGGTCGGTCCAGGACCAATCGAAGACGCCGTCCTCCCGTTCGATGCGGTACCAGGGTATACCGTAACGGATCATGGATACGCCGGTTTCGCGAACGCGGTCGAGATCCTCTTTCCAATAGCGGTAATGTTGGGTCAGCTCATATTCGTCCAGCACGCGTTCACCTCGCCCGGTTTGCGCGATAAACGTGTCCTCGATGCCGACCGCCCATATCCACGGTCTTTTTTGTGCCAAGCCGGTTCTCTCCCTTCCGTCTGCTCCTTTATTCCTTCAAACCCGTAAATGCGATGCCCTGGACAAAATATTTCTGGGCGAACAAAAACGCGATGATCAGCGGCATGATCGAAATCGCGACCCCCGCCGTCAACACCCCGTATTCCACGACATGCTGCCCCATAAACAAGGCCAGCCCCGCCGGAATCGTCCGCATTTCCTGCGAATTGGTAATGATGAGCGGCCACATCAAATCGTTCCAGTTGTACATCAGATGAAACACGGCCAAACTGGCGATCGCCGGCTTGGCGAGCGGAACGATGATCGCCGCGTAAAGCCGCAGCTCCGAGCTGCCGTCGATGCGCGCCGACTCGTCCAGTTCTTTCGGCAGATTGATGAAAAATTGCCGCAGCATGAATATGCCGAAAGCGTTCGTCGCCCGGGGGACGATCAGCCCGAGAAACGTATCCAGCCATCCCCAGTTGCCGAGCATGAGAAACAGCGGAATCATCGTGACCTGGACGGGAATCATCAGCGCCACAAGCACGAGAATGAACAATTTGTCCCTGCCGGGAAAATGCAGCCGGGAAAAGGCAAACGCGGCCATCGAATCGAACACCAGCGAAATCAGCGTGACCCCGAAGGCAAAAATGACGCTGTTCCTGAACAACGTAAGAAAAGGCAGCCGCTCCCAAATGTTCACGACCGATTCCAGCGTAAAACGATCCGGGAACAGTTTCGGCGGATACGTGACGATCTCGGCTTCCGATTTCAGCGACGTCAGGACCATCCAGACGAAGGGAAACAGGGTCACGACGGCGGCGGCGATCAAAACAAGATAGAGGACTCCGACGGCAAGTCTCGGTCTCATGGCGGCCTCCCTCTCAATCCGTTTGGTCGAAGCGGAATATGCGCAGCTGCACGATCGTGATGACGAAAATCACGAGAAACAGCAGCCAGGCCATGGACGATGCGTAGCCCATGTTCAGCAGTTCCAGCCCCTGATGATAAATGTAGTAGACGATCGTTTCCGTGCTGTGCAGCGGACCTCCCCGGGTCATCACATACACCTGGTCGAACACCTGAAACGACGAGATGACGGAAATGATGACGACGAACAACAACGTATGGCGCAGCGAAGCGAGCGTAATGTGGGCAAATCGCTGGAACGGTCCCGCGCCGTCCAGCCGCGCGGCCTCGTAAAGAGAAACGGGAATCGCCTTCAGCCCCGCCAGCAGGATGACCATATTGAAACCGATGTTTTTCCAGATGGCGACGAAGATGACCGCGGGCATCGCCCATTTGGTGCTCCTGAGCATATCCGGCATGTGGAATCCGAGCCGTTTCATGTAATAGGACAGCAATCCGATATCCGGGTCCATCAGAAAGCCCCAGATGATCGAAATCATCGCAAAGGACGTAATGACGGGCAGAAAATAGACGGATTTGAAAAAGGCCGTCCCCTTCAGTCCGACATTGCATATCAGCGCCAGGCCGAGAGAAAGCGCGATGCACACGGGTACCGTTCCCAGCGTGTAATACACCGTATTGACGACGGAATTCCAGAAGCGCTCGTCCCGCATCAGCTCCTGATAATTGGCGAATCCGGCGAAACCCCTGTCGGCTTCCATCAAATTCCAATGGTGAAAACTGAGCCACAGCGAGTTCACGATCGGCCAGAACACGAACAGGACGAGCACCAGGGCGGAAGGAAACAGGAACAAAATCGCCGCCTTCGTCTGCCGATTCGGCGTGAACTTGCGGGTACGCAAGGAAGTCATAACCGCGGAGCCCCCTTCAGGCCGGGCTCCCCGAGGGAGCCCCGGCCTTCCGTAATCCATTGTCGTATGATCAATTGCCTTTCAGCAGTTCGTTCAATTTCCGGTCGGCGTCCTGCAGCACGTCCTCCACCGAACCCTGCCCGTTGAGGATGGCCTGGATCGCCGGAATGAAAATATCCGTGTCGATTTGATTCGCTTTCTCCAAGCCGCCGAGATAAAATCGCGCATCCGCCGCCACCGTGGCGAACTTGGCCGCGAACGCGTTCTTCGCCAGCTCCGGATCGTCGGCCAGATCGGTGCGCGCCGGCGGAAAACCGCTCTGCACGGACAGCTTGATCTGCGCTTCCTTGCTGTTCCAGAACTTCATGAATTCGAAGACGGCTTCCTTGTGCTTCGTATCTTTGCCGGCCACGAGCGCGACCGAATCGGCCAGCGTGACAGGACCGCCGGGGCCGACGGGAATCGGCGCGACATCGTAATGGAGTCCCGCCTCCGTGAATCCCGGCGTCATCCAGGGCCCCGTGATCTCCATGGCCGCCTTGCCGGTCTGGAACAGCTTATCCGCTTCCGCCCCCGTCAGATTGACCGGGGAAATGCCGTGATGGATCACCAGATCGGACCATTTGCGAACCGCTTCGATCGTCTTCGGATCGGCCAGCAAGGAAGACTTGCGATCCTCGGAAACGATGTCGCCGCCGCCGCCCCAGATCAGGATCGGCCAGTTCGGAATCGTGGCGTGATCGGCAATGACGAAACCGTACTGGTTTTCACCTCCGTCTTTTTTGGTCAGTTTCAGAATCGCTTCCGTCCATTCGTCCCAGGTGGCCGGCGGTTTTTCGGGATCCAGCCCCGCCGCCGCGAACAAATCCTTGTTGTAGTACATCATCAGCGTCGCAAAGTTGGCCGGTGCCCCGTAAAATTTGCCGTCATATTGCATTTGCTTGACCAAACTCTCCGGCAGCACGGACGTATCGATCCCCTTGGAACTGTAAAGCTCATCCAGGGGCAGAATGTTGCCCGCCTTGGCGTATTGCGGAATGAGATTGGAGTTGAACGCGGCGATATCCGGACCGTTGCCGCTGACGAGAGACGAGGGCAGTTTGGCGAGCAGCGTATCCCAAGGCTGAATGTCCATGGATACCTTGATATTCGGATGAGCCTTCATAAATTCGTCAACCATGGCTTCATAAGCCGGGCGGTCAGGTCCGGTAAACCCGTTCCAGAAGGTCAGGGTGATTTGCTGTCCTGCATTCGAACCGTCCGAGCCCGAACCGCCGCTTTTCCCGCAAGCCGCCAAGAAAGCGGTTGCAAGAAACGCCAGAATGAGAACGACCGCCCACCATTTGCCGCTTTTACGTGCACTTTTCACCATCGCTGGTTTGCCTCCTTCTGTTGTGGACTCCTTCATGCATGCTGCGCATCATGCATCGCATGATGTCCGTTGAAATGCTCCCCCTGAACGATCCCGTTCAACGATTGCCGTTTCCTTTGCGGCCGCCATCCCTCCTTTCCCCATCGTTTAAGCCGATTCGGCATCATCAACCAACCACCGGATTTAAACCGGTTTAAAATTTGTCCACAAATCAAGCGGTCGTCAGTTTGCACCGCTTCCGCAAGATTCTCTGATGATCAATTCGGTGGTCACCTTTGTCCGCCGCTCGCCCGGAGGTTCGCCGTGCAAAACGTTCATCAGCTTCTCCGCGGCCAGAGCGCCGATGAGTTTCATCGGTTGGCGGACCGTCGTAAGCTGCGGCGACACGACGCTCGCCATCTCGATATCGTCGAAGCCGACGAGCGAAACGTCGCGCGGCACCGCGATCCCGCGCTCCTTGAACGCTTTCAGCAGGCCGATCGCCATCAGATCGTTGCCGGCAAAAACCGCGTCAAACGCGATGCCCGCATCGACCAGTTCCATGCCCGCGCGATAGCCGGATTCACGGGAAAAATCTTTCTCCACAAGCCATTCGTTCTCGAACAGGATTTTGTGATCGGCCAGCGCCTGCTTGTATCCTTCCAGCCGGTCCAAACTTTCCTGGTGGTCCAGCGGTCCGGATACGTGCACGATTCTCCTCCGGCCGAGCTTGATGAGATGTTCCGTCGCCTGATAAGCGCCGCCGAAATCGTCGCGTTCCACGGTCAGCACGTCCGGGTGAAACCATTTCCCCAAATATACGACCGGATAACCGGAATCGGCCGCTCTCAACAAATTGTCGTCGTGAATCGAGGCGGAGGAAAGAATGATGCCGTCCGCACGCCGGTTGCGCAATATTTTATCGTAGGCCACAGCCTCGTCTTTCTCATTCGGAGTCGTCGAAATCAGCAAGTTGTAGTTGTAACGGTTCATGACCTCCGTCATGCCTTCCAACAGCTGCGAGAAATACGGATGGGAGAAGACGTGGCTGGATGTGTTCGGGATAATGAAGGCGATCGCTCCGATACGCTGCGACCTCATGATGCGGCCGATTTCGTTCGGCGTATACTGCAGCCTTTCCACCGTGTCGAGCACATGCTTTCTCGTTTTCTCGTTGACGCGCGGATCACCGCCCAGCACAAGCGATACGGTAGCCGGCGAAACGCCCGCAATCTTTGCCACATCCCGGATCGTGACTCTCTTGCGCGGTTTGCTCATGAAATTGCTCCTGGGTTTAGAAGTAGGTCGACTGAATTTAAACCGGTTTAAATTTATCTACGCGAATCATAAACCATTTTTTGCAATCTGTCAATACAAAATTCGCTGCGCAAAATCCGGGCTCATGCGATCCGCTTCCGACTCGGGCAAATCGTTGTTCGTTGCGCAACATGCAGCGGTTCCGTCGAAAATAAACAGCCGGGCGCGAGCTTCATGCTCACACCCGGCTGTCGGTATCCTGCACTCGAAGCAATGTCACTTCTCATATACCGCAAACGGATCGAGGATCGTAAGGCGGGACGCTTCCGCGTCACTGATGCCCGCATACAGGTCGGCGGTGCCGTTGGAGTGCCGGATAAGCCCGCCGCTGAACACGACGTCGACGAGATCCCAGCGTTTGGACGGGCCCGCCGGAAAGTTGGCGCGTTCCGCGATAATTTCCAGGTCGGAACTCGTCGACGTTTCGGGATCGTAGACAAACACCATCGGATAATAACGGCGGTTTCCCTGCTCGTCGAAGCGGGCGATATGGCCGAGCACGCCCAACAAGCCGTTGGACAGCAAATGGACTTCGTTGCAGCCGCCCCATTCCTCGTCAAGAAACTGGCCTTCCAAAAGCGGCGCCTGCTCCACCACGTCCAAGGTGAGATCGTCCAACGTCTCAATGCGGGTGAAACCGATCTTCCCGCGGCCTCCCTTGGCTCCCTGCGGACGCGTGAACACGCCGATCGTGCCGTCCTTGAGCTGGACGAGCCGCAGGTCCTTCATTTGGTCCGGCCCCTGAAAAAAAGGTTCCAATCGCGACAAAGAGGCGCCTTTGTAAAGCACCGTGCGCCAGCCCAACTGACCGGGCTGCGTCGGGTGCGGATACGTGGCGACGCCGCCGAACACGATTTCGCCGGAAATTCTCGTGTAAAACGGATCCTGGAGCGCGTAGACGGGCGCGCCGCTTCTCGGCACCCATCGGTTGTCGCGCCGGACAAAGAAGAAAATTTCCGACTCCTCGCTATCGCGTCGTTCGACCCGGCCCGCGATGACGAGTTCTCCCTCGTCGACGAAAGGCGCCGTGATATTGTAGACATCCCGGTCATCCGCGCCGGAGAAAACAATTTTTTCCGCATCAAACGGCTTGTTGCCGCGATTTCTGTACGTTTCCAACAGCACGGCGCACGATTTCGCTCCGCTGTTTTTCAGTACCGCCATGGCGATCCCTGGTCCTTTCCCTGTGAAAGTAGACAGTTGATGATCGTCAGTTTACAACTTAGGCCAACGCACGTCCGCTGTCAAGATGTCATTGAGCCCGTGAACTCCTCGTAAGATATACAATGAACGAAATCTCCTTCGCGTCACGGACGCGGCCGGCTCATCCGCCCGATCAGCGGCGCCAGATCGAAAACGGCGCACGCCATCGTGTCGTCCGACGCGCCGTAGTACATGATGACCTCGCCGTCTTTCACGACCGCGCCGCAAGAAAACACGACGCCGGAGAAAAATCCGCTCGTTTCATAATCCGCCTCCGGCACGAGCAGCGGCTCGTCCAGGCGGGCGATCACTTCGTGCGGGCGGTGCAAATCGAGCAGCGCCGCGCCCATACAGTACCGGTCGCGGCGATCGGCGCCGTGATAGAGCACCAGCCATCCCGCTTCCGTTTTGATCGGCGGTCCGCCGGCACCGATCCGCCCTTCGTCCCACCGCCCTTCCCGCACGCCCATCAGCAGACGGTGATCGCCCCAGTGCGCAAGATCCGGCGATCGCGCGATCCAGATGTCCGGGCGCCCGATGCCGTCGGGCACCGGCCGGTGCAGCATATAATACGATCCGCCGATTTTCTCGGGGAAAAGGACGACGTCCTTGTTCGTCGGAGCCAACACGACGCCTTCCCGGCGAAACTCGGCAAAATCCGCGGTGGACATCATCCCGACGGCGACCCCTTTGTCGGATACCGCGCTGTAGGTGATCCAGTACCGCCCATCCAGCGGCGTCACCCTCGGATCTTCGATCCCCCAGCTCTCATAGGCCCCTTCCGGCCAAACGCCCGGCCCCGGATCCAGCGTGAAGTTCACGCCGTCGCGGCTGCGGGCGATATGGAAGCGGGAAATCGACGTGAGACACACCGTTTTCCCGCTTCGGTCGCGCACGACGCGCGGATCGCGAAAGTCCAGCGCCGGGTCGTTCCGATCCAGCTGCATGACGGCAATGGCCGGCGGCGCCGAATTCCCTCCGTCTCCGTTCGCCGCCCTTCCCGGAATGCGCCGGATTTCGCGCAGTTCCGCCCGCGCCGCAGGGCACGCGTTTCCCCCGTCTTCCCCGGCAAGCACCGGAACGAGCAGCGAACCTTGTTCCGACTGGCGCGGGCGTTCCGCCACGCGCAGAAGCAGTATGATCTCTCCCTGGTATTCCGCCACGCCGGCGTTAAATACGCCGATAACCTCCCAGTCCGGAAACGACGGTTCCACATCGCGGGGAACTAGCAGCGGATTGCCCGAATAACGCCGGATCTCCAATTTCTGTCCCGTCGTCACCGAATTGTCCTCCCATCCTGTCGTCTGATTTGTTTTTTCCGCCTTATGGCCAATCCTCGTCGGATCGAGGATTCAGTCCTTGATTCCCGTAAACGTAATCCCTTCAATAAAGTAACGCTGCGCCACGAAAAACAGCACGATCACCGGCAGCGCGATCAGTGTCGACATCGCCATCAAATAGTTCCACTGCGGAGCTTCGTTGACCCCGCCCATAAAGAAGTACATGCCGACGTTCATCGTGTACAATTCCATTTTGGTCAAATAAATGAGCGGCCCCAGAAAATCGTTCCAATACCCGCGAAACCCGAAAATCGCCACCGCCAGCAGCGCCGGCGTAATTTGCGGCAGCATGACGTGGAAAAACGTGCGGAACGTGTTGGCGCCGTCCATCTCCGCGGCGTCGTCCAGCTCGCGCGGGATCGTGAGAAAAAACTGCCGCAGCAAAAAGATGTAAAACGGTCCCCACGCCGTCCACGCGCGCAGCACCAACGGATCGAACTCGCCGACGAGGCCGAGTTTTTGCCAGATGAGATACGTCGGAATCAGCGTAACGTGAAACGGCAGCATCATCGTCGCCAGCAGCACGAGGAAAACAATATCGCTGCCCGGAAACCTGAACCGGGCAAACCCGTACGCGACCAGCGTGGCGCTGGTCATTTCGGCGATCATCCCCAGCACGACGATAAACAGCGTGTTGTACAAATACTTATGGAACGGCATCGCGGTCCAGGCGTCGACAAAATTGTGCCACTGCGGCGGATCCGGAATCCACACGGGCGGCCATGCGAAAATGTCCCCTTTCTCCTGCAGCGCGGTCGACAGCATCCAGAAGAAAGGAATCAAAATAATGAACGCCAGTCCGATGATCACGACATACACGACCGCGTTCTTGAGAAACGACAGCCGCTTTCTGCTCCGGAACACCGTTCCGACAGCCCGCGCATTGGCCATGATACCACCTCCTTGCTTACACCGCGGGGCTCGTCATTTACCGCCGCACGTCCGTTTCATAGTGAACCCAGAACGGGGTCGAACGGAAGACGAGCAAAGTCAGCGCCAGAATGATCACGAACAGCACCCACGCGACCGCGGACGCCTCTCCCATGTGAAGCTGGGTGAAGCCTCGTTCGTAAACGAGCTGGTTCATGAATTTCCCCGCCGCCGACGTCGGACGGACGAACATGGCGATCGTAAAAATTTGCAGCGCGCCGATCATCCCCATAATGACCTGCAGCAAAATGACGGGAGAAATTTGCGGAACGGTGATGTGCAAAAATTTGCGGAACGCGCTCGCCCCGTCGATTTCCGCGGCTTCATACAACGAGCGCGGAACGCCCTGCAAACCGGCGAGAAACACGACCGTATTCGTGCCGAAGATCCCCCACACGCTCATGATGATAAAAGCCGCCAGAACGAATTGGGGATCTCCGAACCAGTTCGGCTTGCCGCCCCCGAACAGCGAAAAAAACGGAGACAGCGCGTAATTGATAATGCCGGTCTCGCTGTTGAACATCCATCTCCACAAGAGCGCCACCGCCACTTCCGGCAGCACAGCCGGCAAAAAATAGATCGTGCGGTACATCCCGATGCCCTTGATGTTCCGGTTCAGCAGCATCGCCACCAGCAGCGCGCCGATGACGCCGATCGGCAGCGACAAGAGCGCGTACAAAATCGTAATGCGCACCGACGGCCAAAACTCGATATCTTTCGTGAACAGACGGATATAGTTGTCCAGCCCGACCCACTTGGTCTTTCCAAAAATGCTCGACTCCGTAAAGCTCAGATACAGCGAGTTGAACAGCGGGTATGCCGTAAACAGCACAAACCCGACGATCCAGGGCGATACGAGCGCCACGCCCATCGCCTGCCTGCGCTTCCAGCCGAGCTGCCTGAACACCCAGTACAGCAAGGCGGCCACGACAAACAGCGCAACCGGTACGAGCAGCCAGCGGATCAGCGTCGCCAAATGGTGCTCCATCGACATCCTCCTCCTTTCCGCACGGCAAATGCCGCAACCTTGTCCCGCCTTACAAACCGGGGGAGGCAGGATGCTGCCTCCCCCGGCCGGCGTGGAGGGTTTCGTTCGCCTCCGGTGAAACCGGAATGTTCTTCCCTTCCCGCCGCAGCGGCAGCGGGATTCGTTTCTCCACCAGCGTCTATTCTTTTAATGCGTCATCCAGCAGCGGTTTGACTTTCGGGGCGAGCTCTTCCGGATTTCCGCCCGCATTGACGATCGGATCCATCAGCTGCGTCCAGTAAATGTTGTCCCATTCCGGATACTGCTTGGAGTAGCGGTACGTTCTGGCGTATTCCATCGACGCGATGATCGCTTCCAGCGAACGTTCTTTGTGCGGATGCAGTTCTTTCAGCGTGTTCAATTCGGAAAGCGATGCGCGCGGCGGCATGATTTTCCAATGATGAATCGCGTCGGTCAAATCGAGCAGCGCCTCGAACGCCGCATCCGGATTTTTCGTCTTGGCGTTGATCGCCATGCCGAGCACGTCGCCGAACGTGGCGCGGGTGCCCGACGGTCCCGCAGGCACCATGTACGCCTGCACGGTTTCCATCGTCGACTCGAAGTTGTCCGCCGCGCCGCCCATGAACATGGCGACCTGGCCGTTTCTGAACATTTGGTCGAAGCCGCGGTCGCGAATCACCTGCTGCGAAGGCGTCACCGGACCGTTGACGAGATCGGCGTAAAACTTCAGCGCCTCGATCGCTTCCGGCGAATCGATCGGCGATTCGCTCATGTCTTCGGTAATGACCTCGCCGCCGTTTTGCCAAATGAACATTTGCGAGGGAGGCCATCCGTTCAGCGTAAAGCCCCACTGCACCACATTGTTCGCATCAAATCCGGCGGCATCCGCCGTATTGCCGTTCGCGTCTTTGGTCAATTTTTTCGCGGCGTCCAAAAATTCGTTCCACGTCCACGACTCGTCCGGATAATCGACGCCGGCTTCGTCGAACAGCGCCTTGTTGACATACAGCATGACCGGCTGCTGCAGCCAGGGCAGTCCGAACACCTTGCCGTCGTGGGTAAACGGAGCCAGCGAAGCGTCATAATAGTCGTCCAGCTGCGCGGCCGCATGGTTGGAGGCGTTCAAGCGGTCGGTAATGTCCAGCAGCGCGCCTTCGGAGGAAAACTGGGCGGCACGCTGGGCGCTGACCCAAAACAGGTCGGGACCGCCGGAGCCCGACAGCTGGGTAATGATTCTCGTATCATATTCGGCCGGGTTGGAGTCCTGCACGATTTCGTAGGTCGTCGATTTCGCGTTCAGTTCGTCCAAAATTTCCTGCAGTTCTTTCGCCTCTTCGGCGCCCGCCCAGGTGGACAGACGAATTTGCACTTTTTTGTCGCCGCCGGACGGCTGGCCGCCGTCTCCGGCATTGTCCGTGTTGTTGCCGTTTTTGTTGCCGCCGCAGGCCGCGAGGACCATCGTCAGCAGCAATACCAGCACGGTGATCAGCGATCGTTTTTTCATCACGCTAAAACCCCCTCGTTCAAAATGAACACCATTTTCCGAGATCACGATACGTCGGCCATCCTGGCGCGGTTCTCATGCCCATCAAAGCGCATTCATTCACCGACACCATAACGCCCGTAACCTTATGTTCGGCAGCAATGGGATCGACTATTCCCAACACCAAATTGCACATCCGGTCGCGACCTTACTGACATTCGCGGATGATCACCGTCCCCCTTGCCCGACCGTTCCCGCGGCGCATGATTTCCCGCGTCTCCCGGCCGGAACGCGATCTCCCCTCCTTTGCGAAATCTCGGCATGCGCAAGGATGACTATAGAATTACAAATCAATTTTGTAATTCTATATGTAAACCTTTTTGTTAGGTTTGCATTTACATTATCCATCTTCCCATTTTCCCTGTCAAGATGAAAATCGTTGGGTTGAAACGCGGGAAAACGCACATATTCTTTACATTTTTTCAATGATCGTGTACATTAATTTTGTAACGTTACTTTTTTTCGATCATTCCACACACATATCGATGGGCTATGTCGAGTGGCGCATTGATAGGCAGGGTTTGATTAGACAAAGTTCGATTGGGAAAGGTTCCGGTTAGAAGGGGTTCGGTTAGAAAGTTCCGCGTTCTGAAGGTTCTGATTTAAGAATGTTCTGAATTGAGAAGGTTCTAGTGAGAAAGTTCCGGTTCAACAAAGATCCAGTGAATCCACGTCCCGATTCGACAAGTTCCGGTCGGGCAGGTCTGGTCAGGCGGAGTTCAACTGCAGGCTTAAATTGGCTTTTGGCGGGAAAGGATGGCGGCAATGGGAAAAAAAGTCGTGATGCAAGATATCGCGGATCGATTGAACATATCGAGAAATTCGGTTTCGCAGGCGCTGTCGGGCAAAGACGGCGTCAGTGAGGAAACGCGGCGGAAGATTATCAAGACGGCCGAGGAAATGGGTTACCGGTATACGAAAAAAAAGACGTCCGCCGACAAAAAAGCGGTCAAAACGATCGGGCTCATCGCTTCGGAATTCGCGTTTTCCATGACGAACTTTTTCGGCGAAATTTATCTCGCGTTTGAACGGGAAGCGCAGCGGCACGGCATGAATTTGCTGATTCAGTCGATCACCCCGGCCGCGCGGGACCGGCAAGAGCTGCCCTCGTTCATCGATGATGGCCAGGTGGACGGCATCGTCGTGCTGTCCCACATCAGCACGGAGTACATCAACAAAGTCATTTCCAAAGGCATCCCCACGGTGCTGATCGATCACCACCATCCGCTGATCGAGGCGGACGCGGTGCTCACCAACAACCGCTTCGGCGCCTATCTCGCCGTCAAGCATCTCATCGATCTGAACCACCGGGACATCGCCATGATCGGCAACGTCGACTTTTCACCGAGTTATCAGGAGCGGTGGGAGGGCTACTTGCTGGCGCTGAGGGACCACGGCATCGAGCCGAGACGGGAACGGATGTTCACGAACGTCCTTGAAGATGAACGGTGCATCGACGACGTCGTGCGCTCGCTGCGCGATCAGCCGACCGCGTGGTTTTGCCTGAACGACGGGTTCAGTTTTTTTGTGTGCGGTTCGCTGAAGAAACTCGGCCTGCACGTGCCCGACGACGTGTCCGTGTGCGGATTCGACAACACGCATTATTCGCGAATGGCCGACCCGAAAATCACGACGATGGACATCAATCTCACGCTGTTCGCCAAAAACGCTTTTTCCCAGCTGTTGTGGCGCATCCGCCATCCCGAGGAGTCGTTCCGGGAAATTTTGCTGCCGACGAAGTTGATCCGGCGCGAGTCCACCGCGGCGGTGCGCAGCGGCATCCGTTCATAAACCCGCCCGCGCGTCCGCGCGTATGCCGCGAAGTCTTCGGAACGTCCGCGCAGCCGCGATGTTCATTCCCCTGTGCGCGCCTGCGCGCACGGGCGATCGATTCCCCGCCCCGACATGCGGATCGGCTCGCGCCGTAGCCGCCGGGGCGGGGGCGTTTTTTACATCAAAAACAGCACCGCCGCCCCGGCGATGAAGCAGTAAAACGAAAACCATTTCAAATTGCCCCGCGCCATGATGCCCATAAACCACTTCAGCGCAAAATAAGACGCGATGAGCGAACAAATAAACGCAACGGCATAAGGAATGGCCAGCGTACCGATATCCGGATCGTTCGCGAGATCGGCCGCCCCCAAGATCATTCCCCCGACGCTGACCGGTATGTAAAGGAAAAACGAAAATTTCAGCGCCGTTTCCCGATTCATCCCGAGCGCCATCGCCGCCACGATCGTCGATCCCGAACGGCTGATGCCGGGAATGAGCGCGGCCGCCTGCGCCATGCCGACGATCAGGGCGTCTCGCAGCGACAGTTCGCGGTCGCCGCGCCGTCCCCGCAAATTGCGGATCAGCCACAACGCGGCGCCCGTGATCAGCAAGGTGACGCCGATCGTCGTCAACCCTTTAAGCATTTCGGAAATGGCGTCCTCGAACAAAAACCCGATGACGGCGGCGGGAATGGTGCCGATGACCAGATAGACCATAAACATGAAGTCCGGCCTGCATTGTGGCTCCTTCCGCGTCAAATACGCCCAACTGTTGGACAGCAGGCGAACGAGATCGCGCTGATAAATCATCAAAACGGCGATCAGCGAAGCGAAATTGACGAGCACCTCGAAACTCATGCCTTCCGGGTGTACGCCGAACAGATGCTCCGCAATGACCAAATGGCCGCTCGACGACACGGGAATCGGTTCGGTCACCCCTTGCAAAAGACCGAGCAGCGCGTATTTCAACAAGGTAAAAAACGATTCCAACGACAACCATCCCTCTCCCCATGGTATTGGCGACATGCCGCGGAAATCCGAGCCGTAGAAAATGCCGTCTGTCAACGCCTTTCCGGGACAAATTCGGCGCTTCCCCCCCATCTTAAAATGTTCAAAACGGAATGTCAAAGCGCACGACAGACCGGCACACATTCCTTGACCTGTATATTCCAAATCGGTTATACATAAGGTAAAAGAGACGAGGTGACACGGGCGTGAAATTGACGACCATGACCGCACTCGCCGAAGCCAACCGCCTGCGCATCGTCGAACTTCTGCGCGACGGGCCGCTCACCGTGAACGAAATCGCCAACCGGCTGGCGCTCAGCCAGCCGCAAACTTCCAAACATTTGCGCGTGCTGCACGAATGCGGCGTCGTGGATGTGCATCCGCGCGCCAACAAGCGTTATTACGCGCTTCGCTTCGAGGCGTTCCGGGAATTGGACGCGTGGCTTGCGCCATTCCGACGCGTATGGGAAGAACGGATGAACAATCTGGACGAATATTTGCGCATCCTGCAGAGCGAACATCGGGACGGGCATACGGGGGATCCTCAAGACATGGACCAACCGACATAACTTCCCGTTGACAAAAAGGACATGCAAACGCTATCATGAATACGTATCCACAAAATATAACCCCTTTCCTGCCGAATCACGGACGACCTCGTCCGGGACGGTAAATTCGAAGGCGCTGTTGAACTTCGAGCGAGGTAACCGACATGGCTTCTTCCAAAGATGTGGCGAAACTGGCCGGCGTCTCGCAGGCGACGGTGTCGAGAGTGCTGAACAATTCGTCCCGGGTCGATCCATCGACAAGGGATAAAGTGCTGCGGGCGATTGAACAGCTTCAGTACTATCCCAATCTGATCGCCCGCAGTCTCGTCACCCGCTCCACGCGTACGATCGCGTTGATTTCCGGTACGCTGAAAAACGGATTTTTCGTGGAAACGACCGACGCCATCGTGCAATACGCGACGAGTCAAGGCTACCGGACCATGGTTTATTTCCAGGAAGAAAATCTGGAAGAAGTGTTCGACCATGTGCTCGGCAGCAAAGTCAGCGGACTGCTGCTGTCGTCGATTCAACTGGACGATCCGCTGTACGAAAAAATTATTCGTTCCCGCATCCCTTGCGTGTTTTTCAACCGGAAACCGAGGGAAGGCGGCAACTACGTCATTTTCGACAATGAACTGGCCGCCGCGTTGGTCACCAACCATTTGCTGGAGTTGGGCCACGAGCGCATCGCCTACTTGTCCGGCAACATCGACGTGTCGACCTTCCGCGACCGGTTGCGGGGGTTCGAAAACGCGCTGTACCGGGCCCAGGTGAAACCGGATCCCGAACTGATTCATGTGCTGGATCCCAAAAATACGGAGGAAGTGGAAAACACCGCCCGAAAGCTCATGCTGATGGCGAACCCTCCTTCGGCGATATTTTGCTCCACGGACATGATCGCCCTGCTGTGCATCGATGCGATCATGGCGATGGGATACCGCGTTCCGGAACATGTCAGTGTCGCCGGCATCGACAATATCCGTTGGGCTTCCCATCAGCTGATTCAACTGACCAGCGCCGGCCACGCCAAATTCAATATGGGGAAAATCGCCGCCGAGCAGCTGATCGAAATCATCGAACAGGACCGGGCTCAAGACCATTTCCGGCAAATTGTCCTCAAACCCGAACTGTTCGTCAGAAAAACGACGGCGCGGAAACTTTGACCGGCGCCGTTTCCGCCTCCCTTTTTTATTACCGTTTGTGAATACGTATACACGCCCGCTGGATGCAGCCGGATGTGAATGCGTAGACATACATTTTTTCATGGAAGAGGAGGAAGCTTGATTGATGAACGCGTACCGTTTGTTTGTGAACGGCCAATGGGTCGACGCGGTTTCGGGCGAAACCTACCGAATTGTCAACCCGGCCAACGGTCAGACCGTCGCGACGGCGGCATTGGGAGACGAGCGCGACGCCGAACGGGCGGCGGACGCCGCGCATCGGGCCTTCCGCGCATGGGCGAACACGCCTGCCCCGCAGCGCGCGGATGTGCTGCTGCGCATTTACGAAGGCATGTTGGCGCATGCCGAAGAATTGGCGAAACGCATCACCGCCGAAATGGGCAAGCCGATTCGCGAAGCGCGCGCGGAAGTGAAGCTGGCCGCGGAATACGTGCGCTGGAACGCGGAGGAAGCCAAGCGCATTTACGGTTGCTCCATCCCTTCGCCGGTGCCGCACAAACGGCTGCACACGCTGCGCCAGCCTGTGGGGCCGGTAGCGGCGATCACCCCCTGGAATTTCCCGATTTCCATGGTAACCCGCAAAATTTCCCCCGCCCTTGCCGCCGGCTGCACCGTCGTGTTCAAACCGGCCAGCCAGGCTCCCGGCGCAGCGGTGTTGTTTTTCCAAATTGCCGCGGAAGCCGGCCTGCCTCCCGGCGTTGCCAATCTGGTGACCGGCAGCGCATCGAAAATCGCGCGGCAGTGGACCACGGATCCCCGCATCCGCAAAATTACCTTTACCGGTTCGACGGAGGTCGGCAAGCAGCTGACCAAAATGGCGGCGGACCAGATCAAACGTGTGTCCATGGAACTCGGCGGCCATGCGCCGTTTATCGTGTTTGACGACGCCGACCTCGACCTGGCCGTCGAAGGGGCGATCGCCAGCAAATTTCGCAACAACGGGCAAACGTGCATTTGCGCCAACCGGATTTACGTACAGAAAGGCATCCGGGAAACGTTTGTGCAAAAATTCAAGGAGCGGGTGGAAGCGCTGCGCATCGGCGACGGCATGGACGACACGGTCGATCTGGGCCCACTGGTTGACCGGGGCGCGCTGGAGAAAGTGGATGAGCAAGTTCGCGACGCGGTAGACAAAGGCGCCGTCGTCGTCACGGGCGGACGCCGTCTCGACGAAGCGCCGTTTGCCGACGGCTGCTATTATGCGCCGACCATTCTGGACAACGCGGACGAATCGATGCGGATTTCCACCGAGGAAACGTTTGGACCTGTCGCTCCGATATACGAGTTTGAAACCGAGGAGGAAGTCATCCGACGGGCCAACGACACCGTATACGGACTTGCCGCGTACTTCTTCACCAACGACCTGTCCCGCGCCGCGCGGGTATCGGAAGCGCTGGAATACGGCATGGTCGGCATCAACGATCCGGTGATGACGACCGTGCAGGGACCGTTCGGCGGCGTGAAGGAGAGCGGAATGGGCCGTGAGGGCGGGCCGGACAGCCTGCACGATTTCCTGGAAACGAAGTTTGTGTCCACCGTCATTCGTCTCTGACACAAGTTGTCGCCGGAATACGGTCTCTCTGACGATACTTGGATCTACCATTCGCTAAATGATCGGGGGAGATGTCCATGCACACCTTTAGAACGCCCGGCACGATCTGGTTCGGTGAAGGAGCCGCAAAGCGAGTCGGGGAAGCTTTGCAGCAGAAACAGGCGAAGAGAGCGGCCGTCATCGCGGACGGAGGCATCGTGCGCGCAGGGCTGCTCGAAGGCATCCTGGAATCCATGCGTTCCGCCGGCGCAGATGTGGAAGTATGGGATCGCGTTGTGCCCGAACCTCCGCTCGCCGTCGGCGACGAGGCGGTCACCTTCATACGGGAAACCGCCGCGGACTTCGTCGTGGGCGTCGGCGGCGGCAGCGCGATGGATTTGGCGAAGGCCGCGGCGGTTGTAGCCGGTCACGAGGGCAGTGTAGCCGATTATTTGAACTTGACGGGTACGCGAAAATTACGCGGCCGCGGCATTCCGACGGCGCTACTGCCCACAACCGCCGGCACCGGCAGCGAGGTGACCGACATCGCCGTATTTTCGCTGGACACCACCAAGGATGTGATCACCCATCCTTATTTGCTGGCCGACTACGCCATCGTCGATCCGCAGTTGACGCATTCCGCGCCCAGCCGCGTCACGGCGGCGAGCGGCGTCGACGCGTTCACCCACGCGGCGGAAGCGTATTTGTCCGTATACGCCTCCCCGTTCACCGATCTGTATGCGACGCGCGCCATGGATCTGATCGGATCCAGCCTGCGGCGTGCCGTTTGGCACGGCAGCGACACCGAGGCGCGCAACCATATGGCGCTCGGCAGTTTAATGGCCGGTCTGGCCTTCTACAACGCCGGCGTCGCCGGCGTCCATGCGCTGGCCTACCCGCTCGGCGGCCTGTTCAAGGTGCCGCACGGCGAAGCGAATGCCGTGCTGCTGCCCTACGTATTCGCCTTCATCATGCCTTCGTGCCTCGAACGGATGGCGAGGGTGGGCAGCGCACTCGGTCTGCGCACGGGTCAGGCAAACAGCGTGCGCGAAGAAGCCCGGCTGACGATCCGGGCGATCCGTGACCTGATCGCCGATGTGGGGCTGCCCGCGGGTCTGTCCGCCTACGGGGTCAAAGATTCCGATCTGGACCGGCTCGCTGCCGACGCGGCGAAACAGACGAGACTGCTCGATCGCAGCCCACGAAAATTGTCACTTGACGACATCCGCCATATTTACGAAAATGCACTATATGAGCAGGTCGATCCGTCGGTTTGATTTGCTCGTTTGAGACCGACATCGGGAACTGCGGCGCTCTGGCTGGCGTTTCCCGCGAAATCATTCGTTTGGCTCGACTGCACGCTTTATACACAACCGTTTTTCCAGCATGTCCTCATTGCTCTCATCATGAAAGGATGGTCTAAAATGCCGGCTGGGATACCCATCAATGGCAGCAACAACATCATTCTTCGTCTCGAAATCGACAAGACGGCCGCAAGTTTCGGACATATTGCGACGGCGATCAACGACGCCGGAGGCGATATTGTCGCCATCGACGTCAGCATGTCCACGCCGAAGCTGACGGTGCGCGACATTACGATCAACGTCACCGATCAGCAGCAGTCGAAGGAAATCGTAAGCAAACTCGGCCAGCTGCCCGGAGTCAAGATCATCAATGTGTCGGATCAGACGTTTCTGATGCATCTTGGCGGAAAAATCGAAACCACGCCCAAAATTCCGATCAAAAACCGCGACGATTTGTCCAAAGTATATACGCCGGGTGTGGCGCGTGTATGCATGGCGATCCATGAAGACCCTTACAAGGCGTATTCGCTGACGATCAAACGCAACACGGTCGCCGTTGTTACCGACGGTTCGGCGGTGCTGGGCCTGGGCAATATCGGCCCGAAAGCGGCGCTTCCCGTCATGGAAGGCAAAGCGATGCTGTTCAAACAACTGGCGGGTGTGGACGCCTTCCCCGTCTGCCTGGACACCCAGGACACGGAGGAAATTATCCGTACCGTCAAAGCGCTGGCGCCGACATTCGGGGGCATCAATCTGGAGGACATTTCCGCTCCTCGCTGTTTTGAAATCGAACGCCGTCTCGACGAAGAACTCGATATCCCCGTCTTTCACGACGACCAGCACGGAACCGCGGTCGTGATCCTGGCCGGTTTGTTCAACGCGGTCAAGCTGACCAACAAGCGTCTTGAGGACTGCAAAGTGGTCGTGTGCGGCATCGGCGCCGCCGGCCTCGCCTGCACGAAAATGCTGCTGTCCGCCGGCGTGAAAAATGTGATCGGCGTCGACCGCGAAGGAGCGATCGTGCGGGGCAAATCGTACCACGAAGCCTGGGCATGGTATGCGGAAAATACGAATCCGAACAATGAAAGCGGCACACTTTCCGATGTCATCGAAGGGGCGGACATATTCATCGGCGTATCCGGCCCCAACGTGCTCACCGTGCGCGATGTGCAGAAGATGGCCAAAGATCCGATCGTGTTTGCGATGGCCAACCCGACTCCGGAAATTGCCCCGGAAGAAGCGGAGCCCTACGTGCGCATCATGGCCACCGGCCGGTCCGATTATCCGAACCAGATCAACAACGTGCTGTGCTTCCCCGGCATGTTCCGCGGCGTGCTGGACTGCCGCGCGTCGAGAATTACCGAAGGCATGAAACTGGCCGCCGCCAAGGCGATCGCTTCCGTGGTCGAGGACCACGAACTGAACGAGCATTACATCATCCCGACCGTGTTTAACCCCAACGTGGTGCCGAAGGTTCGGGAAGCGGTCGTCGCCGCCGCCTATGAAGACGGCGTCGCCCGCAGACGGAAAAAAGACTGATCCACTGCAGCCGCCCGATCCTCCGACCGGGCGGTTTTGGTATTTTAGGCATGGCATTTGTAACAAGCGGCGGCAAAAAAATAACCTTCATTCCGAAAACAGGGAATGAAGGTTCAATTCCGTCAAGATGCGGCAGCACTATTGTTTGCTGTACAGCCGGCCGTTCTTGCCGTAGTTTTCTTTTTTCAAATCCTCAAAAAAGATGAAGACGCGGTCCCGGGACACACCGACGACGCGCTGGAACACCGCGGTCATCTCCTGCACCAGTTCGTCTTTTTGCGTTTCCGTCGTCCCTTCCAAAATTTTGACATGGATAAACGGCATGTTCCATCCCCCGCAATTCCCGTTTTTTATTCGAATTGGTGCGAGATATATTTCTCTTCCAGAAACTCCATCAAGCCCTGCCGTCCGCCTTCGCGTCCGAGACCGCTCTGCTTCATGCCGCCGAACGGCGCCTGGTAGGCGACCGCGGGGCCCGGATCGTTGACGCCGACCATACCGTACTCCAGCGCTTCCGACACGCGCACGACGCGGCCGGCGTCGCGGGTGTACACGTAAGCGGCGAGCCCGTACACGGAATCGTTGGCCCTGCGGATCGCTTCTTCCTCCGTCTCGAACGGAATCAGAGGCGCCACGGGACCAAACGTTTCCTCGTAAAAGATTTGCATGCTTTCGTTGACATTCAACAGCACGGTCGGCTCATAAAACCAGCCGCGATCCAGCCCGCCCGCCGTCAGCCTTTTTCCGCCCGCGGCGAGCACCGCGCCTTTGGCCAGCGCATCGGCCACATGGGTTTCCACTTTGGCCAGCCCCTTCTGATTGATCAGCGGACCGATCTGCGTTCCTTCTTCCGTGCCGATGCCGACCTTGTATTTTTTCGTCTGCTCGATAAACTTGGCGCTGAACTCCTCCATGATCGGCCGGTGAATAAAAAAGCGGTTCCCGCAGACGCAAGCTTGACCGTTGTTTTTGAATTTGACGGACAGCGCGCCCGCCACCGCCGCGTCGATGTCGGCGTCGTCGAAAACGATGAACGGCGCATGGCCGCCGAGCTCCATCGATACTTTCTTGACGTGTTCGGCCGAACCGCGGATCAGATGTTTGCCGACCTGGGTGGAACCGGTGAACGTCATCTTGCGTACGAGCGGATTGGCCAACATCTCGCCGCCGATCGCCTGAGGGCTTCCGGTGACCAGGTTGACGACGCCGGCCGGGATGCCCGCTTCTTCCAAAATCTCGCAGAGCGCGATCGCGGTCAGCGGCGTATCTTCCGAAGGTTTGGCGACGACCGTGCAACCCGCGGCGAGCGCTGCCGACACTTTGCGGGCGATCATGGCGAACGGATAGTTCCACGGCGTGATGGCGCCGACGACGCCGACCGGCTGCCGGATGACCGTAATTCTTTTGTTCGGAACGAGCGCCGGGATCGTTTCCCCGTAAATGCGCTTGGCTTCTTCCGCGTACCACAGAAAATAGCTGTTGCCGTACGCGATTTCCCCTTTGGCGTCAGCCAGAGGCTTGCCGTTCTCGAGGGTGATGATGCGCGCCAGTTCATCCGTGCGCTGCCGGACGAGCTCATACACGCGATACAGCAGCGCATACCGCTCCTGGGAAGTCGTTCGGCTCCACGTTTTGAACGCTTCCGCAGCCGCTTCGATCGCCTCGCGCGTCTCTTCCGCGCCGCAGTCCGGAACTTCTCCGACCGTTTCCCCCGTGGCGGGGTTCAGGACGGGGAACGTCCGGCCGTCCTTTTGCGCAAGCCATTTGCCGTTGATGTAGTTCAGCTGCTTCATGTCGACCATCCCTCCGATGAGTAGGATTGGAGTCTTCTTCTTTGATGTTGTTTGCGAAAAATCATGGTGTTGAAGCCGCGGGACGTTTCCGTCAAAGCGAAAGTATCGCTCCGCGTTCTTCAAGTGTGCGCAGCAGCCGTTCGATCGGAAGGTTCCGGCTGTCGTCGAGGCCGCCGCCGACGGCCAGCGCGGCGGCGGTTCCCGCCGCTTCCCCCGTCGCCATGGCCGGTCCCATGACCCGGACGGCACTGAGCGCCCTGGATGTGGCCGACAAACATCTCCCGGCGACGAGCACATTCTTCAATCCGAGCGGCTGCAAACAGCGAAACGGAATTCCGTGGTAACCTTTGCCCGGAATAAACTCCCACAGCGTGCGGTTCGATTCTCCGTGAATTTCCAGCGGCCAGCCGTTGAGCGCAATCGTATCGGAAGGAAGCGCGTTCATCCGGATGTCCTCTTCCTGCAGCACGTACTCGCCCGCAATTTTGCGCGTTTCGCGGATGCCGACCTGAGGCGCGATTTCCGCGATGTAGCTGTCCGCGAAGCCGGGCACGAGCTCCTTGAGAAAGCGGAAATACTCCCTCACCTGGCGTCGCCCTTCCAATTCGGCAAATGTCAAATCCTCCGCATCGACGCCGTTCAGCGCTTTGCCGTCCCGCGAAATCAAGGTGACGTTCAGCCGGAAAAGGCCGTTTCCCGGCAAATTGCGCAGCGAACCGGTCAGGCGCGGCAGACGGAAGCCGCGTTCGCGCGCCATTTCCACCAGCTCCACCCATTTTTCGGGTGTGATTTGCGCAGCCTGTTTCAGGTCGGCGTTCGCGACCGTGAACAGCGTGGACGGAAACTGCAGCCGCTCCGCGTTCAGGTCGTACGGTGCCCCCGCCGCTGCGGCGACGTCTCCGTCGCCCGTAGTGTCGACAAAAAACTCCGCCTGCAGGCGCAGCTTGCCTCCTTTGGTTGCGAGCACCACTTCCCGCAGCGAACCGTCCTCGGTCACCGTTTCCATCGCCAGCGCATGCAGGATCAGCTCCACGCCGCTTTCCGCGATCATGTCGTCGCAGACAAATTTGAACGCTTGGATGTCATACGGGACCACGTAAGTTTGCCCGTAAATTTCGATCAGCGGCCCGAGACCGCCCGTTTCCCGCATCCTCTCGCAAAATCGCGCCGCGATGCCGCCGACCAACATTGTTGGAGCGCCGTCGATTTTTCCGTAAAATCCGCACATCGAGCCGATCATGCCCGCGGTCGCCATTCCACCCATAAACCCGTAACGTTCGATCAGCGCCACTTTCCGCCCTTGTTCGCGCGCGGCGAGCGCCGCGGCCACGCCGGCCGGCCCTCCGCCGATGACCGCAACGTCCACTTTTTTGACAAGCCGGCCGCTTCGATGCGCGCTCATTTCCGATACACCTCAATTGTGCCTTTGTCGCCGTCCAGGCGAAGGTAATCGCCGTTTCGGATAATGGTGAACGGATCCCGATCCAGATCGGCAATCATCGGGATTTCGCAGACGATACAGGCCAGCGCCGCCATGCAGTCCACTTCCGTATTGACAAAGGCCAGCGGGTGCAGCCCGCCGCGCTTCGCGATGGCAACCATGCCGGAAGTGCCTGACGACCCTTTCGTTGAGCGGAATACGAGGATTTTGCCGGCGGCGCTTTGTCCTTCCAGCGGACCGTCCTGCACGATGCGGCCGGATTTCGGGTCAAATCCGCCCCAAAACGAGATGCGCGTGTCCGCAACGAGCGCTTCTCCCTCCGCCCGTCCCGGCGCGTATCCGGTACCCTGGATGACGGAGATCAGTTTCATGACACCCATCTCCCTTCGATGGCGGATCGCACGCACTGTTCCAACGTACCGAGCGCGGTCCGGTTGCCGAGCAGCTGCCTCGAATAATGCGCCTGTTTGCACGAATGCGTCGCCATCGAGACGCCTTGGCTGATGCGGCTGATCGCGGGGCAGGTGTCGGACAGCACGCGGCCTCCCGCTTCCTCAATCACCTGCACGTATCCGAGATCTTCGGCGCAGCGCCGAATCGCGCGCGGCGTCCATACCTCCAGACGGATGTTGTCGTGAATCTTTTTGCCGCGCAGCAAATCGGCGACCGTGCGCACTTCCTCTAGGGTCGCGTGCGGGCAGCCGATCATGACGTGGTCGATCATGCCGTCGCGCGCCGTGTGGAGATGATCGCGCACCGCTTGTTTGGCGGATTCGTCGAATACCGCCGTTTTGCGCGGCTCTCCGCCCTGAAACGCCTCCTCCATCGTAGACGCTTCCGGTGTGATGCCGACGGCGTGAAACATCGTAACGCCGCCGGACGAGGCCAGCGACGCGCTCATCTGTTTGGCCGCCTCCACCGAAAACGGCTTCACACCCGCAAACACGGGGATGTCGAGCCCCGCTTCCATACCGCCAAAATAACCGAGAAGGCCGTAGTCGAGCGAACTGTCCAGTTCCGCTTCCACCTCGATCAGCAGATCGCCTTTGCGGTTTTCCGTTTTCAGCACGCCAAACTCCGGAACCCAGCCGAGCACCGCCGCCGCCAGCGCCGATTCCTGCCCGTTGCGCGTCGAACGCGCGCCGGCGATCGAGTTGATGTAGACGACCGCGGAAGATTCGGTCCAGGCGCAAATCTGTCCTTTGCCCGGCAGAACGCCGACGATGTAGGGAGCACACGTCCACGTCAAGGCGATGCCGGCCTCCTGCGCCCTCTTGATGACGAACCGCTGGAATTCGAGCTGATCCCGCTCCAGCTTCCGTTCCTCCGCATAGTCCATCGTAATGCGCGCCACATGCGTGCTGGTCGGCACTTTGACTTTGTACTCCAGCGACGTCTCGACTTGTTTCATCACGCCGTCCACCGCCTCGGGCGACATGCCGATCGCCGTGTGGCCGGGCGCGGTAATGCCGGAGACGTGCACATTGTGCACGTCGATCAGTCGTTCCGCCTTCATCGCCCGACCCCAGCGGTACAACAACTGCATGTACTTTTGCAGCACGGGCCCCTCTTTTCCGTCCAATATGCGCTGCTGCTCATCGGTTAATATCAATGGTAACCCTCCCCGACTACGAAAAAGGTTCAAGAAACGAACTGAACATCGCCCGCCTCAGACCGCCGCGCGGATGATGGCGCGGATATCTTCCCGGCTGGGTCGGCGCGGATTGGTCTCCACATAAATGTCGTTGAACGACGTCTCCGTAAGCCAGTCCAGATCCACCCCGGTTATGCCGATTTCGCTCATTTTGGAGGGAATGCCCACTTCCCGCACCATCATTTTCACGTGTTCCACTGCCGCTTTCGCCGCATCCTCGACGGTAAGCCCGCGCACGTCGAGTCCGAACGCCTCGCCGATGTCCGCGAATTTGCGCGGATTGCCGATCCAGTTGTATTCGCACACGTACGGAAGCAAAATCGCGTTCAAAACGCCGTGCGGCGCGTTGTACAGTCCGCCAAACGCGTGCGAGATCGAATGCACGATGCCGAGCAGCGCGTTGCCGAAGCCGATGCCGGTCGTCGTGCTGGCGACCAGCATGGCGTGAATCGCCTCCAGATTGTCGCTGCTGGCCACCGCAGGACGAATGTTCCGGCTGATCATGCGGATCGCGTGCAAATTCAGCGCATCCGTAATCGGCGTCGCGTTTTTCGAAACGTATCCCTCGATCGCATGCGTGAGCGCATCCATCCCGGTGGCCGCCACGAGCGGCGCCGGCAGGAGGGACACGAGCCGGGCGTCCAGAAAGGCGATCTTCGGCGCCATCGATGCGCCGCCGACGACCTTTTTCATTTTGGCCGCCGTATCGGTAATGACGCAGGCGCGCGTCACCTCGCTGCCCGTGCCGACGGTGGTGGGCACGGCGAACATCGGCACCGGGTCGCGGCTGTACTTCTCGCGCCCGAAGTAATCGGCGATCGATCCTCCGTTGGTCAGCAGCACGGTCAGCGCCTTGGCGCAATCAATGACGCTGCCTCCTCCGACGGCCACGACCAAGTCGTACATGGTTCCGCCGATCTTGGCGTACGCTTCGTCCGTATTCCCGATGCTCGGATTGGGCTGCACCTGGTCATATACCGCCGCTCCGACACCGGCTCGCTTCAATTCCTCCATCACGGGCTCCAAAATCCCCGCGTTCACGATTCCCTTGTCGGTGACGACCAGCACTTGGCGCGCTTTCGCTTTGGCGACTTCGTCGGAAAGTGTGCGGATGCAGTCGACACCCATCACGATTTTGGTGGTCATAAAAAACTGGCGCGGCGTCAAAAATGTGTTCACGTTGTTTTCCCTCCGTTCTCCGAAGATGTCCCCGGCCGCAGCGCCACTTTGACGATCGTCCGGCCGTCCAGCTCATAGGCGCCGTCGGCGACGGCGCGCACGCTCGCTTCCGCGTTGTCCAGATCCGTCATGTGCACCAGCTTTTCAAACGGAAGTCCGGGTTGCTCCAAATATCTCAAGCCCGCCAGAAAATGACGGTCTTCCGATGCCCACACGCCGATGATCGTGCTGTTCAGCAGCACGAGATGGCGGTGCGGGTTCAGCTTGATGTCGCCGACATCGGTAAAGTGTCCGACCTCCACATACGTGCCGCTCGGACGCAGCATCGCCAACCCCTCGCCGATCGCCGGCGGCACCCCGCTGCATTCAAACACCACATCCGCGCCGTAACCGCCCGGCGTCGCTTCGCGCACGAGCTGCACGCGTTCGTCCGCATCGGTCACCTCGGCGATATCGATGGTCACGTCGGCGCCGAATGTCCGGCCGAGCTCGAGCCGCTTTGCGGGTCCGCCGATCAGAATGACCTTGCCGGCGCCGTTCCGCTTGGCGGCAAAGGCGGTCATGATGCCGATCGCGCCCGATCCCTGCACCGCGACGACGCTGCCCGGTTCGATTCGCGCCCTCTCCACCGCGTGAATGCCGATGCTGAGCGGTTCGAGCAATACGACCCGCTGCACGTCCAGGTCCGTTCGGAACACCGGGGAACGGGGAATCATCAAATGCATGTATTCCGAGTAACCGCCCGTCAACTCCGGTTTGTCCGGATCGAGCGGAAGGAATCCGTAGCCTTTTTTGTTCACGCATTTCGTGGGCGACTTCAGGATGTTGCAAAAATAGCAGTTCCCGCACGCGACGCCGGGAGAAATGACGACGCGGTCTCCCTCCCGCAGCGTTCGGCCTTCCACGTCGCGCATCTCCTGCGAACCGAGCGCACTGATCGTGCCGACGACTTCATGGCCGAGAATGAGCGGGTATATATTTCTGCCGCCGGGCGTATGTCCTTTGAAAATATGTCCGTCCGTACCGCAAACGCCGCACGCCTCCACACGCAAGACGAGGCCGTTTTCCCCCGGTTCGGGCACGTCGAACTGCCGCAGTTCGAACCGCTGCGGCGCCGTTAACACCGCGGCCGTTGATTTCATGCTGTCCACTCCCTTGTGCGCAATTTCACCGCAACTGTATCGCCGCGATGGCATCCGCCGCCGTACATTACGGTGCGGCGCACCGCGGCCGTCTCTCATCCGCCGTTTGTAGCGTACAAATGCGCTATTTTACCGCAACCGCATATTTTTGCACTTTTTCTTCGTCAAGCTGAATGCCGAGTCCGGGACCCGCGGGAACGACGATGTTGCCCTCGCCGTCGGTGCCGATCGGTTCCGTCAACATGAAATCCCGCGCTTCCGCCGTCCAGCTGTCCAACTCCAGCGGATATTCCACAAATTCCCGCCGATGCACGGATGCGCTCACATGCAGATTGGCCGCCAGCCCGATGCCGTTGGACCACGTATGCGGTGTGAACACGCGGTCGTTCAGCTCGATGGCCGCCGCCAGTTTTTTCAGGCCGAGGATGCCGCCGGCATAAACCGCGTCAGGCTGGTAAATGTCCAGCGAACAGAGCCGCAGCATCGCCTTGAAGTCCGCCATGCGGCTATTTAGCTCGGCGCCGGCGATCCGGATGTCGACTTTGTCGCAAAGCCTCGCCAAGTCCTCGAAATTGTACATGTCCAGCGGTTCTTCCATCCAATACACGTCCCACTGCTCCAGCTCGCGGGCGACATGGAGCGCCGTATGGAACGTCCATCCCCCCGTGGGGTCCTTGCCCTTGTGCACGCGCCCCTGATTGACGTCCACCATGATTGTGAAATCGTCGTTGAACCGCTTGCGCACCGCCTCGAGCACCTTGAAATCCTCTCTCGGATCCGCATGGTGAAACCGCAGCTTGACGGCTTTGAAACCCATTTCCCTGAACCGCTCGAGATCATCCAGCCGCTCTTCCACGGAACGAAGCGCACCGGTGCTAATATAGGCCGGCAGTTTTTCGTGATGGCCGCCGAGCAGTTTCCAGACCGGGAGCCCCGCTTTTTTTCCCATGATGTCCCAGCATGCGATTTCCACCGGCCAGGGGTGGGGATGGCCCATGACGGTCGTCCCCTGCAAAATGCCGAAAATCCATTCGATCTCGAGCGGATCTTGGCCGATCAGCATCGGCTTGATGCGTTCTTCCACCGCGACCGCCAGCTCGCGGCTGTAGCTGGCAATGCCCGCCCCGACGCCGGTAATCCCTTCGTCGGTATGCACGCGCACGAGAATCGCGTCGTTGTAAAGGCGCACCGCGCCCGGCGTCCAGGATGGCGCAAAAGGCTTGGGCAGCGGATAGCGGAGCACGGTCGTTTCAATGTCCGTAATTTTCATGTCATGCACCCTTTCCGCTCGCTTTGGAAGCGGATTTGCCGGCCGCTTTCGCCTTGACGAATTCCAGCGCGACCTGCAAAATCCGCACGATGCCCTTCGGCATATAGATCGTGATCAGAATGAGCATCAAACCGTAAATCAACAGCCGGTATTCCTCGGCCACCCGCAAATATTCGGGAAGGAAAATGAGAATGAACGACCCGATGATCGGTCCGACGATCGTTCCGCTGCCGCCGAGAATGATGGCCAATATCGCGTTGAGCGAATAGTCGACCGTAAACGGCGTCGGGTTGATAAAATGCGTGTAATGGGCGTACAGAGCGCCGCTCAGCCCGCCCAGCACGGCGCTGATCGTAAAGGCGAGCATCTTGTAAGCGAGCAGCGGAATACCGATCGCCTGGGCCAACGGTTCGTTTTCCCGGATCGTGACCAGCGCGCGTCCGAACCGGGAATGGACAAACCGGTAGGTGAACAGCAGCGTCAGGAACACCGCCGCCAGAATCAGGTAGTAGTAGTTTTCTTTTTTGGAAAAATCGATGCCGAACACCGACGGCGGCGAGGGCACGTTCGGAATGCCGGACTCGCCGCGGGTCAGTTTGTCCCAGGCGACCATCAGCACCCACACAATCATGCAGAACGACATCGTGACGATGGCGAAATAATGCCCTTTCGTGCGCAGCGCCGGATAGCCGATGACGACGCCGGCGATTCCCGACAGCAGCACCGCCAGCGGCATCGACAGCCACACGGACAGCCCGAGATCGACGGACAGCAGCGTACTGCCGTATGCGCCAATGCCGAAAAAGGCCGCCTGCGCAATCGACACATACCCCGTGTAGCCTTGAATGATATTCAGACCCTGCGTCATGATGACCCAGATGAGCGAGTAGGTGATCAGATGCAAATAGTACGGCTTCATGCCGAGCACGGGGACGAGCAGGGACAGCACGACGAGGACGCCGATCGTTCCCCATTTCAGATAGCGCACCGGCTATACCCCCTTTCTGCCGAACAGCCCGGACGGCTTGAAAATCAGAACGATCACCAGCAGCACAAACGCAAACAAATCTTTGTACGCCGACGAAAGCAGCGCCGTACCGAAATTTTCCGTGATGCCGATCAACAGGCCGCCGATGATGGCGCCCGGAAAACTGCCCAGGCCTCCCAAAATCAGCACGGCGAACCCTTTCATGACCGTCGCGCCTCCCATGGCGGGGTACAGCGCAAAGATCGATCCGATGAACACGCCGGCAGCCCCTGCCATGGCCGAACCCAGCGCAAATACGACGGTGGACACGCGGTCGGTGTCAATGCCGACGATCAGGCTCGCTTCGCGATTTTGCGCGACAGCGCGAATCGCCTTGCCCATTTTCGTATATTGGATAAACAAATACAGCAGCGTAATCAACACGAGGCTGATGATCAACAGGTACAGGCGCAGGCTGCTGATCGAAACGCCGGCAAACCGGAACACCCGATCATACGAACTCGGAATGATGACCTGGTTCGCCCCAAACAGAATGTTGGCCGAATTGTCGATCATCATCAGCAGGCCGAGCGCGATAATGAACGAGTTGATGGGTGGCGCGTTGCGAACGGGCCGGTAGGCGATTCTTTCCAGCACGATGCCCACCAACGCGGCAAAGAGCATGCTGATGATCAAGGTGGCGAACAAATCCATGCCCAGCCGCTTGACGAGCAGGTAACTGATATAGCCCGAAAACATCGCCACGGATCCGTGGGCAAAATGCGGTATGCCCAATATGCCGAAAATAATCGACAATCCGAGCGCGATCAGCACATAATAACTGCCGATGAAAACGCCGTTCATCAACTGCTGAAGAATTTCCGTCAATGATCGAAGCCTCCCCTGCTCGCGTCCGGCCCCGGAAGGCCGGGCATCAACCCGGCCGCCGGCAAGCCCGACAAAATCACTTGCTCGTATTCTGTTTGGTCAGTTCGGACAAAAAGTTGGAATAGCTTTCGGCGTCCGCGGGCAGTTCTTCGATAAATTTCCAATCCCCGTTTTCCCAGATCATCGCGACGTTCGTCGTAAATGCCTGCCCGTTTTCGTCAAACATCTTGTCGTCGATCAAAATGTAGGAGAGCGCCGCTTCCTTGGGAGGCTGCAGTTCGTTGAGCGCCGCGATCACTTTGTCGACGTCCATGCTGTTCGCTTTCTCCAGCGCGTCTTTCAGCACGTACACCATGTCGTACGCGTACACGGCGTTCGGTGCCGGCGCTTTGTCATATTTCTTTTTGAAATTGTCCACATACCGTTTGCCGACGTCGCTCATCGCCTCATAGGTCGTTTCCAGCGGACGCAAATCGTAGATGCCTTCCATCTGATCGCTGCTCAGCACGGCGGTGAACTGTTCCGGCGTGCCGCCCGTGAATCCGAAAATCGTACCTTCATAGGACAGTTCCCGAAGCTGCTTGTAAGCAAAGGCGGCCTGCTCCACGTAACCCGGCACGAACACCGCTTCCGGCTTCAGATTGACGATTTTGGTCAGCTGCGAATACATGTCGCGGTCGCCCAAGCTGAACGTTTCCTCGGCCACGATCGTGCCGCCGGCCTCCGTAAACGCTTTCTTGAATTGCTCGTAATACTGCGCGTAAATGCCGTCTTTCAGCTGTCCGAGCACGCCGAGCGTCTTCACTCCCCGGTTGGCGACGAACTTTCCTGCCGGACCGCCGGTGTATCCGCCCGGAGGTCTCGAGCGGAAAATGTTGTCATATCCTTGCGTGGTGATGTTCTGGTCGCCGGCTGTTCCGACCAGCATGACGACTTCTTCCTGGCCGAGCATGTTGGCCGCTCCGAGCGTGGAACCGCTGGATGCCCAGCCGAGAATGAACTTGACGCCGTCGCGGTCGATCAGCTTGCGCGCCGCGGATACGGCTTCATTCGCGTCGCCTTTGTCATCGTAAGAGATCAGCTTAAACTTGTATTTTTTGCCGTTGACGGTCACGCCGCCGGCATTATTGATTTCCTCAATCGCCATATTGATCGCGTCATGCTGCGGAGCGCCGTATACAGCCGCCGCCCCGGTAAGCGGGTCGACTTCGCCGATGACGATTTCGCCGTATTGTTCGCCGCCGCTGTTCCCGCTGCCGCTTCCCCCGCCGTTGCCGCCATTTCCTCCGGCATTTCCGCCACCGCCGCCGTTGCCGCCGGAATTGCCGTTTCCTCCTCCGCAGGCGGCAAGCAAGAGCGCAAATACCGTGAACAACATGAACAAACTTTTTGCCATTCGTTTCATTCCGTTTCCTCCTCATCAATCGTGGATGCTTTCGGCTCCCGTCAGGCGCCAAGGTAAATTTCCTGAACCGTCTTGTTTTTCAGCAGTTCCTCTCCGGTACCATCCATGACGATGTTGCCGACATCAAGCACATAGGCGCGGTCCGCCATTCTCAGCGCGACATTGGCATTTTGTTCAATCAGCAAAATGGTCGTCCCCTGCCGGTTGATATCGCGGATGATCGACGCCACTTCGTCCACCATGATCGGCGCCAAGCCCCAAGACGGTTCATCCAAAATCAGCAGGTTCGGATTCGGCATCATCGCCCGGGCGATCGCCAGCATTTCCTGTTCGCCGCCGCTCAGCGTGCCCGCCTTCTGGTTGCGGCGTTCCGCCAGTCTCGGGAACCGCTCAAAAATGCGCTCGATATCTCGCCGGATCTGTTTGTCTTTTCGCGAGTACGTGCCCATTTCGAGGTTTTCCAGCACCGTCATCTGCGGAAACAGCTGCCGGCCCTCGGGGCAGAGCGAAATGCCGGCGGCCGCCTTTTTATGCGCGGGCAGTTTGAGCAGATCGATTTCACCGTAACGGGCTTCCCCGCCGGTCGGTTTGACGATGCCCATCAAACCTTTCAAAATCGATGTTTTCCCGGCGCCGTTGGCTCCAATAATGACGGTAATGGCGCCTTGCCGCACGGTGAAGCTTACCCCGTGCACGACTTCGATGCCTTTGTATGCGATGCGCAAATGTTTCACGTCAAGATTCATTGTCCGGCCGCCCTCCCCAAATACGCTTCGACCACGTCCTGATTGGACTGGATTTCTTGAGGAGTGCCTTCCGCGATTTTTTTGCCGAAGTTAAAGACGACGATGCGCTGGCACACATTCATGATCACGTGCATATGGTGCTCGATGATCAGGATCGTGGTACCGCTTTCATGAATCGCCCGAATCATGTCGATGAGTTCCTGCTGCTCTTCCCTGGTCATGCCCGCGGCCGGCTCGTCGAGCATCAGCAGTTTCGGTTTGCGCGCCAGCGCGATGCCGATCATCAGCTTGCGCTGTTCGGCGGATGAAATGTTTTTGGCCAATTCCTTTCGGCGGTGCGCAAGACCGATGAACTCCAACACTTCGGCGATTCTCGTATCGGCGGCGCGTTCTTCGTTTCTGTAAGCGGAACCGCGCACCAGACACTGCCACAAGTTGGTGCGGATCGTGCCGAACAGCGCGGCCCGAAGGTTGTCCTCGACGGTCAAATCTCCGAGAATGCTGGTGATTTGAAACGTGCGGGAAATGCCTTTGGCGACGATTTTATCCGGACTCCAGCCGGAAATGTTTTCCCCCTGGAACGTGATCGATCCCCGCGTCACGTTGAGAAAACCCGTGATCAGATTAAACATGGTTGTCTTGCCGGAACCGTTCGGACCGATCAGGCCAAAGATTTCCCCCTCGTTGAGCTGAAACGATACATCGTCTATCGCGACCAGGCCGCCAAACCGTTTGATGACATTGTTTACAACGAGCATGTCAACCTCCTTGTTTGCCGCAATAGTGGAACGATTCCATGGAAATAAATGAAAACACCTCCCAGAAATCGCTCGATTACAATACACTCATTCACGAAACTTCCCAATAATATCAATATTGTAACCGATTGCAAACAATTCGTAGAAACGTTCCCACAAATAATGTATAGCAACTCTCACAGAAAATCAATTGTTTTTTTGCTGATTTTTCAGTTTTTCTGCTATACTGAGGCAAAAATATTGAAAAACCGCGCGTTTAGCGGTAAAATGGGGTTAATGTCATAAAACGGGCCGATCCCGTACAGGACTACGAGTGGAAACGTTTCTATTGAACTGGCGGCAGCTTTTTCATTGAAGCGTTTTCCGGAAAACGTTGTTGTGGGAAAGGAGCAGCATAGCTTCGACGATGGGAGATAAGGGGAGGAGAGTCAGCATCAAGGATGTCGCCCGCCATTCCGGCGTCGGCATCGGCACGGTATCCCGAGTCATCAACAACTCGGACCGGATCAGCCCGGAAACCCGGCAAAAAGTGCTGAACAGCATCAAGGAGTTGGGATACATACCCAACCGCGCGGCGCAGAGCATGCGTTCGCACAAAACGAAGGATATTGCGTTTTTTATCGATATCAGCAACTTGACATTTTCCAGAATCGCCACCGGCACTTATCAATATCTCGAATCGCAGGGATATACGCTGACGCTGTGCCATATCGGGAAGAATAGGAGCACCACCCTGGAAAAAGTCAAGTCTTTTCTCAACGGACGCACCTTCGACGGCATCATATTGTCGCTGCCTAGCGAGGAAAACGAGGCGCTGAACCAATACCTGAAGAAAGTGGACGTCCCGATCGTCACCATCGATCGCGACATTCCCGGTTTGGTGACCGGTGTGGTGACCGACTATCACGGTTCCTTGCAAAAAGCGGTCGATTACCTGATATCGCTCGGGCACCGGGGCATCGCGCTGGTCAACGGCCTGCCGATCATCCGCCCGTCCAAACTGATCACCCGTTCATTCCGGGAAGCGATGGAACGCAACGGAATGGCGGTGGACGAATCGTTGTTGTTCCACGGCGAATATTCGCGGGATTTCGGCGCGCAAACGATGCTCAATTTGCTTCCGAGAATCCGCCACCGCGAAGTAACGGCGATCGTGTGCATGCATGATGAAATTTTTCACGGCATGCTGAGGGTCATGAAAGACTACCATCTGCGGTGTCCCGAAGACGTGTCCGTCATTACGCTGGAAGATTACGAGTTGATGCAACTGTTGACGCCCCCGTTCACGGTCATTCGACGCCAGCTCATCGACATGGGGGAAAAAGTGGCGCAGGGGCTGATCAATTACATTCAAAACCCGGAGTTGTACGGACAGCTGGAACCCTACTCGCTGCCCACCGAATTCATCATTCGCGAGTCCTGCGCCCCGCCGGCGTAACCGCTTTCTTGGCAAGTGCGGACCTTCACTGTCTTGCACCGTTAACGGACTGCCGCTGGCTTGGCGTTGGGTGTTTACGGGTTTCATCGACCTTGCGCAGAACTGCCGTCGGCCTTGCGCCGGCATTGACGGGGTTCGCCGACCTTCCGTGGAGCGGTTGCCGATCTTGCGCGGACCGTTTATGGGCCGTTTCGTTCCTGGCCTTTGGAAGCGGCCATTCGCCAACGTTTGCTTGCCACACGCCAGCCGGTCTCGGTCACGGATTGCGCGGCGTTCCGCGGCGTTCGATGAACTTCCGTGTACGCTGCCATCTCCGGCGGGTATTGCGTGCAGCGATGCAGGGTTCAGGCGGGTCCCGTGCAACGTTTCCACTCAACTGCACGGAACCCCGTAAGCGCAATTCCCTTCGGGCGCACGATCTCCGAGCTTGTCCGAACATCCCGCGTATGGTTGGACTTGCCGAGGGATGCGCGTTTTCATGTTGCCGACGCTTACGTCCCACCGACAGGGTTAGCGTGCCGAACGGTGGGACAAGACCGCCACCGCTTCCTCGTCGATAACCACCGGCACGTGTTCGGCATGCCGAACGGCGGAATCAGCCGTTCTTTTGGGTATAAAGAAAATCGCTGACCGCGCTGCTGAACAAAAGCAATGCGCCGGAGACGCCGGCGATGATCATCTGCAGAACGATGAACGCCGTCCATCCGGCCGACAGCATCACCCCCGCATTGGCAAGCAGATTCAGCCCGAGAAAGATTTGAAGCGCGGCGCCGAACACAAACAAATACCGCACCCAAGTGACGCCCATAAACAGCGCAACGGACAAGGCGATTTGAATGAGCAGCGAAAACAGCCGCAGCTCCAGCACCGCCGAAATCAAGCTGAAGACGACATTCAGTGCGGCGATGGTAAAGACGATGGCTTGGCCGAGCCGGTAGCGCTTCCGCTCCCGTTCCATGAATTTTTCGTATGCTCTCGCCCGGTCTTCTTTCGTGCCCGGCTCGAATTTGCCGAAGTCGGGATGGACATCCCGCTGCGGCAGGGGAAGTCCCGAGGAAACGTTTCTCAACCGCGCCGCCAGGGCGGCGATGTCCGGGATTTTGGACAAATCGAGCCGTTCCAGCGCCTCCGTCACGGCAGACTTCACACGCGCCTCCTCCGCCACCTTTTTCTTGTAGGCCTCCACGACGGCGGGAATGTTTTCCGGATGACGTTTCATCTCCAAGATTTCGTCAATGGAAAAATACAATCTGCGCAAATCGGCAACCGTCAACAGCTCGTCGACATCCCGCTCGGAATATTCCCGGTACGTCCTGCCATTGCGAACCGTCGGCTCCGGATCGATCAGCCCCTGCTCCACATAAAAACGAACCGTCCGCTCGGTCAACCCCGTGCGTTTCACCACTTCTTTGATTTTCATGGAACCGCCTCCCGCCATAACATACTATCTTACGTAAGGGAAGAGTCAACCGATTCACAAAAAAAAATGGTTCGGCCGCCCCCTGCGGGCTTCATATCACCGGTGTGCGTGCCTTTGACCGCGGTATATTGACTGGGTTTTCGCATGCGGTTCATGGTTTGGCGCCAGAGCGGCAGACATTCACTGACTCGCAACAATACGACTTCGATTCTGCGATCCATTGACGAGCGTTTGACCAATCCGCTTCACTGCCGCTGCGTTTCGTGATTCGTCGTCCGCGCGGCCGACATTCATCGACCGGCATCTGTACGGCCGCGGTTCTGCAGTTCATTGTTTGGCGTCCGTACGGCGACCTTCATTGACTAGCATCAGGCGATTCTACGGTTCTCTGGTGGCGGCTCTGAAACTGAGTAACACTGGTCCGCACGTCAATGTCAGGATGCTTTTGCCGTAACGGACATGGATGTCCATTAGCGGCCCAAAATCACGGTTTCGAAAATTCAAATGAATTCGACAATTCCGCTCAAAAAAAACACCGGTGAGGGCGTGTTCAACCCTTCCCTACCCGGTGCAGCCAAGACAAGTTATCGGACTTCCCATTCCCCGTCGTAGGTGGCGATGATTTTGTACAAGTCCGGCCTTCGGTCGCGGAACACGCCCCATTCGATGCGCTGGCGTTCCAACTGATCGAGGTCGAATTCGGCCACCAGCACGGTCTCCTCGGTGCGCCCCGCTTCCGCCACCTTGTTGCCCTGCGGGCCGGCGATAAAGGAGGAACCGTAAAACGTAATCTCGGAATCTTCGTCCGCTTCCCGGCCGACGCGGTTGGAGGCAACGACGGGCACGAGATTCGCCGCGGCATGTCCAAGCATGCACGTCTGCCAATGGTCCTTCGAATCGATGCTGTCATCCTGCGGTTCCGAACCGATGGCGGTCGGATACAGCAGCATTTCCGCCCCCATCAACACCATGCATCGGGCGGCTTCCGGAAACCATTGGTCCCAGCAAATGCCGACGCCGATTTTGCCGTATCGCGTATTCCATACCCGAAATCCGGTGTCGCCCGGGTTGAAATAAAATTTTTCCTCGTACCCCGGACCGTCGGGAATGTGGCTTTTCCTGTAACGCCCCAAAATGCTGCCGTCGGCGTCGATCACGGCCAGCGAGTTGTACCGCGCGTTGTTCTTTTTTTCATAAAAGCTGATCGGCAGCACGACGCGCAGTTCTTCCGCAATGCGGCGGAAATGCCGTACCGCCCGGTTGTTTTCCAGCTCCGTCGCATACTCGTAATATTCCGGCTTTTCTTTTTGACAAAAATACGGCGTTTCAAACAATTCCTGCAGCAAGATGATTTGCGCTCCCCGCCCCGCCGCTTCGCGGACGAGCGCTTCCGCCTTGGCGATATTTTCATTCACATCGCAGGAGCAGCTCATTTGCGTGGCCGCCACCGTCACTTTTCTCATATGCCGTCTCCTTTCCGCCGCGTGATCCATATTCCGTGATGCCGTACGCATGGGGGATCAATCAGGGTTACGTCATACATGCGGTGCAGGCATTCCTCCGCTTTCAAGAAAGCGCCGCGGGCATTTGCTGGGTCGCGCAGTGGACGTTGCCGCCCTCCCGGATGATGGCCATGCCGTCCACCGTGCGGATGCGCCGGTCAGGAAACTCGCGCCGGAGCACCTCCATCGCCCTCCTGTCGGTGTCTTCCGCTTCGCCCCCAAATATCGGCAAAATAATGCCCCGGTTGACAAAATAAAAATTGATATAACTCAACGTCAGGCGCGCGCCCTCGTGATACGCCGCCGGAGGTTGGGGGATCGGAACGACTTCCAGCTTCCTCCCTCGCGCGTCCTCCGCGGACGCCAGAATTTCCGCGTTCTCCCGCGAGATGTCGTAATTTTCGTCGCCGGGATCGTCGCACACCTGCAGCAGCACTTTCCCCGGAGCGGCAAAACAGGCGAGGTTGTCCACATGCCCGTCGGTCTCGTCGCCGAAAAGCCCTCTTTTGAGCCATATCACCATTTCGATGCCCAAATACTGCCGCAAATATTCTTCAATTTGCGCTTTCGACATGCCCGGATTCCGATTCGGATGGAGCAAGCACTGTTCCGTGGTGATCAGCGTTCCCTCTCCATCGGTGTGGAAGGACCCGCCTTCCATCACAAGCGGAGCGTCGAACCTCCGGATGCCGCAATGATCCAACAGACTCGGGGCCAATTGATCGTCCAGGTCCCATGGCGCATATTTGCCGCCCCAAGCGTTGAACTTCCAATTGACAGCCGCCAAACCGCCGTCCTTCCCGCGCAAAAAGGTGGGGCCGCTGTCGCGAATCCACGAATCATTGTGCGGTATGGCCAGGAAATCGACATGGGGAGGCATGCCGGTCAACTCTTCCGCCCTCCGCCGGTCGTCCGGATTCACAACGACGGTCACCGGCTCAAACTCGGCGACGGCTCTGCACAATTCCGCATACCCCCGGCAAACCGTCTCCTCGTCTTCCGGATAACACATCGATTCCCGCACAGGCCAAGCAATGAACGTGCGCTGATGAGTTTCCCACTCCGCGGGCATACGGTATCCCAGCTGTTTCGGAAACATCGGACTTCACCCGCTTTTTGTCTTTCAAATTCACATCATTCCTCATCATATAGGAAAACCCGGTTCGAAGCAATGCAAAGGGCCATCCAAAACGGGCATCGACATGGCCGATCAATGTAGGCCTTTAGCAAGGCAAGTATGCGAAGTCGGCGGAGCAGATATACGGAATCGGCAGTCGGCAATGCGAATATACGCAAAGTGGAAAGCGGACGAGGCGAGTTTCCCAAGCGAACGAACGGCAAATGGGAACCAAAGGACGGCAATAGCGAAAAAATTGTCACAACGGACGCACAAATCGGGGCGGCGAACCAGCCAATCTACAACTCCGTCGGTCGGCAAATCAGACAGCAAACGGGTAGATGACAGGCGAACCTACTAGGCGGACGGACAAAAAAAACGGCGTTCAAAAAGGACGGTCGGCAAGGCGAGCATTCCAAGCGGACACGCAACGAAGCGGGCATAATAGGCGGAAAGGCAGCGAAACAAGCACACAAAACAATAATGCGGCGAAGCCGGCACACGATGCGGACATACGCAAGGCGAGCAAACCCAATGCAGACAGCCGGCAAATCCGGCCGAACCAATCCGGCAGCCGGCAGAGCGAGCCCCCGGCGACAAATGCGCCGCCCGGCAACATGTATGTTGACGGCGTTATTTGCCAACGCCGATCCGGTTACGAACCGGAAGCGGAAAAGCGCGCCTGGCTGCATGGCGTTTTGGTGTAGCGGTTGGACACGGCGGACGCGACAACGGCTTCCGGTTTCACTCTGGCGGTTATCCCCATCGCTTCCACCCTGCCGACCATATCGGCCACGTAGGCGGCGGTGCGATTCCGCACTTTGTCCGTACCCGCGTCGATATCGATGAAACATTGCAGTTCGGCTCCCTTGTATACATAAGGCAGCACAATGTCCTCCAGCTGCGATCGCTTGTCATGGTCGAAATACGTGGCGATTTCCTGGCTGTATGCCGTCTCCAGGCTCAGTTTTTCCTTGACGGAGCGGATTTCGCGGGGAATGACCACCTGGCGGTAGCAGAACCACGCTCCGCTGCCCATACGGCGGATGACAATGGACGTGACAAATTTGGTGTGCCCGGCATGCACGTGCGAATCCGTTCCGATGATCAGCTGATACGACGCGCGCGGTTCGGCCTTCATGTATCGGCGAATGCGCTCAAACACCTCGTCGAGCGGCATATGGCTTTCCGAAACGTTGCGAAATACCATTTCATGAATCATGGGAAGCTGCCGCGTTGAGACCAATGCCATCACCCTTCCTGTCCTGAACGTGTTGACCGAACGGTTTTCGGCATGCTGGAAACCAAACAAGTTACCGGCACATGAATAACCTTCCCCACGGAAAACCGCAACAAACCCCAGTGAGTCACTGCCAAAACCGAAACACATGCCGGCGGTCACCGCCATAACCGCAACCAAACGCCGTGGTCACCACCGTACCGAAACAAACTCCTTGCTTCACCGCCATAACGACTGGCTTCACCGCCACAACGAAACGAAGCGGCAAAGCACGTGAAACACCGCCACGCGATAACCTCAACAAACGCACATGAAGGACCGCTTCGCGGAATCGAACACGTGAATATCCGCCGTCATGGGAAACCGCAACAAAAAAAGGACCGCCCTGAAAGCAGTCCTTCATGATGGCATACCCGTATGGCCGTCACGCCGCGGCGCACCGCACGCATGGCGCAAAAAACGGCGAAATCGCGAAATCGGAAGCTTCCTGCGCTTCCGCGCACATCGGCGCGAAACGTCCCTACATGGACAACCCCTCTGGAGACGTCCGGGAGCGCAGGGCGCATAGGGGCGGGTGCACAGGCACAGCGGCACAAGGCGCGCATGTCCGCACCTTGCGGGAAAAGCGCCGCCGACAGCGGCGTTTGATGGCAGGCCAGTCTGTGCTGAATCATCGTCACATCTCCTTTTTCCTACCCATGCATTCTTCCGGACCGATGCCGTTTCCTTATCCTTGCTTCGCTTCCTCCTGGAGCGTTTGAACGATGACGAGATCCGTGCGCCGGCTCAGGTCGATTTCATAAGGAATGGAAACCCTGGCGCCGTCGGGCTCGCGGATGATCCGAACGACCGGACGGTGGTTCAGACTGCTGCCCATCGTCGACACCACCCCGATCTGCCCGCTGTTCAGACGAATGACGGTTCTGACCGGATATACGGCAATGTGGCGCACAAACCGCTGCACCAGTTCCAAATCGAATTCGTAGTTGCCCGATGCGAACAAGTATTCCACCGCTTCGGCCGGCGTATACGCCTTCCGGTGGTGGCGCGGGGACAAGAGCGCGTCGTACACGTCGGCGATCGCGACAATTTGCGCAAACTCCGGAATCGCGTTTTGTTTCAACCCGTACGGATATCCTTCTCCCCGATACCGCTCGTGATGCAGAAGCGCGCACTTGGCCGACTCCTCGGATACGCTCTTGATGCCGTTCAGCACTTGATATCCGAGCGTCGTATGCTGACGCAACTGCTGCATTTCGTCCTCACTCAACTTCCGCCGGGATTTGATCAGCCCATGCGGCAGCCGGGTCATGCCGATGTCGAACATCAGCGCGCCCAACGTCAGATCCCGCAACCGGGAAAAGTCGTAATTTTTGGACACTCCGACCATGCTGGCATACATCGATACGCGCAGCGAGTGATCGAACAAAAACCGGTCCGTCTGGCGCAGCACCGCCAGCTCTTCGGCAATTTCGCGGTCATGGACGATTTCAAGCAGCGCCATGCGGAACTGGCGCCAGAAACGGTCTTCAAACGAAGGGATAAACACGCTGCGCATCGCCGCGTCCGATTCCGCAAACCGGAGAACGTCGTCGCACGCCTGTTTGCGGGCTTCGGCGTTGTCCTTGCGCGAATTCGCTTCCTGCAGCGCTTTTTTCCGTTCTTCGTAAGAACTGCGGGCAATGGGCAATTTGGAAGAGATCGTCTCCGATTCGATAAATACGAATTTGATCCCGAGCTGCCGCAATTTTTCAATGTATCTGGCCGTCAATCTCGTCCCGCTTTCCAGAATGACCGCGCCGCCCGGCCGCTTGATCGCCTTGGCCAGCACTTGTCCCGGTTTGAGATCCGCGATATACACTTCCTTCATGCTCGACTTCCTTTCACCCTGTGCGGTCAGAGAGGACTTCGATATCGGTAACATACCAGAAGTCAGGCATGTTTGTAAATGGCGAATTTGCCTGAATATACCTGATCCATGGAAGGTTAAATACCGATGTAGCCGCGTTCGTAAGCCAGCGGTGTCAGAGGTTTGCCGCCGAGCGCAATGGACGCTTCGCTGGCCCAATACGGGCTTCGCAGCATGCCGCGACCGACCGCGACGAGGTCGGCTTTGCCTTCCCGGATCACCCGATCGGCCAGATGCGGGTTTTCCAACCGGCCGACGGCGATGACCGGCACGTCCAACGCTTCCTTGAACGCCCTCGCCCATTCCACCATATATCCCTCGCCGGCTTCAGCCGGACCTTTCGGCGTTTCGCCTCCCGATGACACATGGAAAATATCGGCGCCCGCTTCCTTATATTTTCTCGCAATCTCGATCGATTCTTCGAGGCCGTAGCCTCCATCCGCAAACTCTACGGCGGAAATGCGCACCACGAGCGGCATGTCCTCCGGCATGACGCGGCGCGCGGCGCGGATGATTTCCACGCCGAACAGGCTGCGGTCCTTGCCGTACTTGTCGGTACGCCGGTTCAACAGCGGCGAGTGGAACTGGTGAATCAGGTAACCGTGCGCGCCGTGCAGTTCCACCACATCGACTCCCGCAAGCACCGCCCGCCGAACGGCGGCTTCAAACTTGCCGACCATCTCCTCCACCTCGGCGGTGGACAGTTCCCGCGGCGTCTTGTATTGCTCGGAAAACGCGATCGGCGAACTGGACACCGGCACTTCGGCATCCTGCGCCTTGCGCCCCGCATGGGCGATCTGGATGCCCACCTTGGCCCCAAAACGCTGGCAAGCCTGGATGATGCGGGCGAACGAAGGGATGTGATCGTCGGACCATAGACCGAGATCGTAATCGGTAATGCGGCCGTCGGGTTCGACGTCGGTCATTTCCATGATGATCAGGCCGGCCCCCCCGACCGCCCGCGCCGTATAGTGGCTAAAATGCCAATCGTTCGGCTTGCCGTCCTTCGCCTCCACCATATACTGGCACATGGGCGGCATCACGATGCGGTTTTTCAGCTTCAGGCCTTTGTACTCGAACGGTTCCAGCAAGCGGCTCATCTTCACTCCACTCCTTTTTATATTATATTTTGTAATATATTTGTATTTGTCATATATCTAATCTCTATTTGTAAAATATTTGAGAAATGAAGATCTTTGTAAATCGAAAACTGCGATATGCCGTCGGTTCGATCCGCTCCGACGAGACGGACAAGTCCGTGAAGTTCCTCCCTGGAGCGATCCTATCTTCCCTCAAAGAGCGGCTTGAATAAGTTTCCTGTTACTATTTTCCTCTCCCGGACCGCCGCCCGTCAAGTACCGCCACATCGCGCTTGGACGACAAAGGCGGCTGGCGAAGAAGACGCTTTCGACAAATCCGCGGCAAGAGGCGTGCCGCCTCAACCTGTCCTCTACGCGGAGGATGGGACAGCAAATGATGGGACAGCAATTGATGATGGGACGGCCGACGTTCGCCGTGCGAAGCCCCCAACCGCGGATGGATCCCCTCGATCACCCGCCTCAGCGGGAAACGATTTCCAGCATCGTAACGGACATCGGAGGAAGATTCGCCCGCAGCGTGTGCCCTTCCACCGTGAAATCCGTAAACGCGGCGGGCACGACTTCATCCGGACGGTCGAAAGTGTTGTGACCGTCCATTCGTCCGGATGTCAGCGTTGTCCCGCTGACCTTCATCCCGCCGGCCTCCCAGCCCCGCAGTTCAATATGTACGCCCGCGCCGGTCTGATGGTCCAGATTGCACAGGCTGACATGGACGCGGCCCTGCGCGTCGCGGGAAGCGGAGGCGGAAATGTTGGGAAGCGCGTTGTCTTCGCTGCCGATTTGCGACACCGTCTCGTGCGTGTCGAGCAATTCGGCATCCTGATGCACTTTAAACATGTCGAACACGTGATAGGTCGGCGTCAGCACCATGTTTTCCCCTTTGGTCAAAATCACCGACTGCAGCACATTGACCAGCTGGGCAAGATTCGCCATGCGGACGCGGTCGCAATGTTTGTGGAAAATGTGCAGCGTGATTCCGGCGACAAGCGCGTCGCGGATCGTATTTTGCTGAAACAAAAACCCCGGATTCGTCCCCGGCTCCACATCGTACCACGTCCCCCACTCGTCGACGATCAGCCCGATTCGCTTGCCGGGATCGTATTGGTCCAGAATGGCGGAGTGCCGGGTAATCCATTCGTCCATGCGCATCGCTCTTTTCAGCGTCGCACCCCACTCGGATTCGGGAAACCCGGTGGCGGACCCTTTGCGCCACCAGTCGCCGGTCGGGATCGTGTAATAATGCAGCGTGATCGAATCCATGAACCGGTGCGCCATGCGAAGCACGGTTTCCATCCAGTGGACGTCGCCCTCGTTCGGACCGCAGGCGATTTTATGGATGCGGTTGTCGCCGTAATTGCGCACGTAGGTTTGAAAACGCCGGTACAGATCGGCGTAATATTCCGGGCGCATGTTGCCGCCGCAGCCCCAGTTCTCGTTGCCGATGCCGAAATATTTCAGTTTCCACGGCTTCTCCCTGCCGTTCGCCCTGCGCCACGCCGACATCGGCGACTCCCCGTCGAACGTCATGTACTCGATCCATTCGGACATCTCCTGCACCGTGCCGCTGCCGACATTGCCGTTTATGTACGGCTCGCACCCGAGCAGTTCGCACAGCATCATGAATTCGTGCGTCCCGAAATGATTGTTCTCCACCACGCCGCCCCAGTGGGTGTTGATCATGCGCTTGCGTTGTTCCCGCGGGCCGACGCCGTCCTTCCAATGGTATTCGTCCGCGAAACAGCCGCCCGGCCAGCGCAGCACCGGAATGTTCAGCTTTTTCAACGCCTGCAGCACGTCGTTTCGAATGCCGTTCGTGTTCGGGATCGGCGAGTCTTCTCCCACCCAGATTCCCCCGTAAATGCAGTGACCGAGATGTTCCGAAAAATGACCGTAAATGTGGCGGTGAATCGTGCCCTTTGCGCGGTCCGCCTGAATCACGACCCGATTGGTCATACTCCCTCACCCTTCCTTAAAATATTGATAATCGTAACGGTTGTTCCTGAAAAAAACGGCGGCCGCCGGAACGGAGGGCTTCCACGGGAACCTTGGCGCGCTCTTTACGATGAAACGGGGGCCGCCGCTCTTGAAACGGTTTTCAAGTTTCCGGTGCGGGCAACACCCCTGATGGCGAATGCGCTATCGCGTCCGCCAAGGTCCCGTGCTCTGCCGAACGATCAGCTGCGGCCGCAGCAGCGTCACTTTTTTCGTTTTTTCCCCGTTGATCAGCCGATGCAGCACCTGCACCGCCTGCTTGCCCAGCTCATAGGTTTGCTGCGCGACGGTGGTCAGTTCGGGGATGATCGCCGTGGACAAATGCGTGTCGTCGTAGCCGACCACCGATATGTCGTCCGGGATGCGGAGCCCTTGCCCGACCGCCTCCTTTACGGCGCCGACCGCGGTAAAATCGTTGACGCACAGCACGGCGCTCGGCCGTTCTTTCATGGCGATCAGCTTGCCCATCAGCCGTTTGCCGCTCTCGACGCTGAAGTCGCCGTGCAGCAGCCATTCCTTGCGGACGGGCAGGCCGTGCTCTTTCATTTTGCGCACGAACGCCCGCACCTTCTGGGCGGTCGTGCTCATGTGGGCGAAGCCGCCGATGAAAGCGATATCCCTGTGCCCGAGATCGATCAGATGCTGGGCGGCCAGCTCCGCGCCCGCCGCCTCGTCCGTCATCACCCGGTGCAGACGGCTGCTCGGCAAATTGCCGTTGACGAGCACAACCGGGATCTGCTTCGACAGTTCGGCCACCTCTTCCGCCAGTTCCCGGCTGCAGCGGGCGAGATTGATTCGGCCGCCGAGAAAAATGATGCCGTCCACTCTTTTTTCCTTCAGGATGGACAAATATTCCGATTCGCGCTGGTAATCGCCCTCCGTGTCGCACAGAAAAAACGTATAACCGTTCGCACGCGCCTCGACTTCCGCTCCCTTGAACACCTCGGGAAAAAACGGGTTCGTAATGTCCGGCAAAATCATGCCGATCATGCCGGTCGCCTTGCTGATCAAACTTCTGGCCAGCGCATTCGGCTGGAACTGGTATTTTTTGATGATGGCCAGAATTCGTTCCCGCGTGCTGGCCTTGACGGGCGCCGTATCGTTCAGCACCCGCGATACGGTCGCCACCGAGACGTTCGCCTCCCGGGCTATGTCGTAGACGGTCACATTTTTCATCGTTTCACGAATCCTTTCCGCAACCAATGGTAACATGGGAAGCTAAGGGTCGATCGTTTCCGGTCGTCTTTTTTCCATTATATTACACGTTTCCGCAGTTTGTCAGATGATCGCATGGCCGCGGCGATCGGTTCACGCCTATGCCGGTAGTGCGGCGAACGGAGCGATCGGCGCGTCATCTCAACCGGCTGACCAGCTGCCCGTACAAGGTCAGCACCGAGCGGGCGGGAACGTCCGCCTCCAGCGTGCCGTCGGCCCGAACCGGGATATCGGCGCCCTGTTCCAGATCGTGTTCCGCCGAGGTGAGATAAGTCTGCATCGTCGGCACGAAGGCGCCGCCCTTCAGCCCCTCGAGCGCCAGGCGGATGCGGCGCGGCTCGTGTCCGTCGTTGACGAACACCGCCGTGACCGTCCGCTCCCCTTCGTGGAGGTAAGCGGAACCGAACAGACCGCTGCGCGCCTGTTCATCCAAGCCCGACAGCGAGACGCGCACGGCGCCGGGGCGGACGAACTTGCTGTAGTTGCCGAGCGCCCACAATATTTTGGAAGGATATATCGTCTCCGCATCGCCGGGGTTTTGAAAATCGGTGTAAATCAAGCCGTCCTTGTAATCGCCTTTGGACACCGCCAACCACCACTGCCAGGCCGAAGCGTTCGCCTTCGTCAGATCGAAATGGATCGTGCGGGCGACGTGCAGCGCGGAATCGATGCCGAGATCGCGTCCGGGCCCCTGCTCGCCCAAAATGCAGTATTCCGTCACCCAGTACTTGGCCTCCGGATCATACTGCCGCAAATTTTCCACGAGCAGTTCCCGCAGTCTGCCCAGGCGGTCGTCGCCCGGCCGGCTGTAATCGGACCAGTAGGAATGGGAAGCGATCTTGTTGCCGACCGCCTCTTTCAGGACGGGGTCGCCGAGCAGTTCCTTGATGTATTCGCGGTATTTGCCGAGCCCCTTGTTGTTGTTGCCGCCCGTGTAACGGCCGCTGTTCGTAAACTTCCAGTAATATCCGTCATCCAACAGCGCCGTAATTTCCACGCCGTCCGGCGCGCTGATCCGCACATCCAGGCCGCTTTCGCGCAGCTGGCGGTACAGTTCGAGAATGACGCGTTTCATATCCTCGTTGTTGTACCGGTTGCCTTCCTGCCACGCGTAATTCCAGTCCCAGGTCGGTTCGTTGATCGGGCTGACATACTGAAACGCCAGGCCTTCATCCCGGAAATGTTTCAACACGTCGACGAGAAACGCCGCGAATTCGTCTTCATACCCCTCTTTCAGGTTGGTGGAACCCACCGTCGGATCCGGCTGCGCGTGGCCGTTTTTCGTCATCCACACCGGCGGGCTGTTCACGAACGCGATCAGCGTTTCGACGCCGCGTTCTTTCGCCGCCCGCAAAAACCACTGCTGCCCGGCCTGCTTGCTCCAGTCGTATTCGCCGTCTTCCGACGACTTGAACACTTCCGCCCGCCGCCACGGATCCGGGATGATGTTCTTGTCGGTTTCCGCCGAACCGGCGCCGATGTTGAACCGCCAGGCGGTCAGGCCGATGCCCTTCTCCCGCGTGAACAGCAAATCCGCCACGCGGCGTTTGTTCTCCTCGCTCCAATGCTTGCCGATCGGGTCCATCGACCACGCGTCGGAAGCGCCGAAGTTGTCGATCGTCTGGTACGTCACCGACGCGTCCAGCACGAGATGTTCGTCGATCTTTCCGGCCGGCGCGGCCGCGCCTCCGGACGGCAACGGCTGTTCCGGTTGCGGCCGGCCGATGTTCAGGGCGAGCGGAACCGCGAGGGCGGCGGCGCCCGCCAGCAGCCATGTCTTCAACGTTCTCTTCATCGCCTTTCTCCTCTATGATTGGAATCCATCAAATCCATCGCGCGACTCCCGTTCCCGTGTCCTCCGTCAGCCCACAATGCCCGACTGCTCGAAGTTTTCCACGATGCGCCGCTGCACGACAAAGTAAATGACGAGCAGCGGCAGAAGGTAGATGAGCGCCGCCGCGTGTTTGACCGCGTCAAAGGCGAGCGTGTTCGCCCCGGGCACGTCGTACCACGTTCGGACCGCGTACAAGATCTGGTTCAAGTTCGCCGCCGCAAACGACGACTCCAGCCGGATGCTCAAATAGGGGCCGTTCGGATGAAAATACCCCGTATAGTACGTATCCCCGTAATTCCACACAAAAGCGAGAATGCCGACCGTCATGATGGCCGGAATCGCGTTGGGCAGCGCGATCTTGAAATACGTCCGGTAAAAGCCGCATCCGTCGATCAGCGCGGCTTCCTCCAATTCCGTCGGCTGCCCCTTGAAAAACTGGCGGAATACGAACACGAACATGCTCTGCTTGACGCCGAAACCGAGAAGGGCGAGCATAAACAGCGCGAACGGTTTGTTGATCAGATCGACCGCTTCGCCGTGGACCGCCGAGACGATGCCGAGCACGTCAAAATGTTTGAAGCTCAAATATTGGGAAATCAACAGCGACTGCGGCGGCACGACAAACGTGACGATCACGAGAAACATGACGACGCTTCGGCCCCAGAAATCGACGCGTCCCAGCGCATATCCCGCCGCGGCGCACACAAAAATTTGGATGACCGCGATAACCGCCGCGTAACCGACGGACTCGAGCATCGGGACGCCGTTGCCGAACACGAGCCGGATCGCCGCCCGAAAGCTGATCAAGGAAAATTCGATCGGCACCCAAATGACGTCCGGATTGCCGAGATCCTCCGGATGGTTGAACACGACGGGCGCAAGCCGCAGCAAAGGATACAGGATGGCGAAGCCGAGGCCGATGATCAGCGAATAAAACACGGTGCCGAACACGAGCGCCTTCGCCTTCGCTTTCACGGTATAGGCGTTGACCGTTTTGCCGACGCGCGCTTCACTTCGCAGCATGGGTCCACTTCACCACCCGGTTCAGGATGAACAGCAAAATCAGCAAATCGAGCAGCACATTCACGAGATAAACGACCGACAGCGCCGAACCGGTGCCGATATTGTTTTTGTTGAACGCAAAGTAGTAGATTTCGTCGGAAATCGAAGAGCGCAGAAACATGTCCACAAACGTGTAGATCAGCGCGAACAGCGAAATGTTGGACAACAGCGGCAGCGTAATTTTCCAGAACACCTCGTATCCGTTGGCTCCTTCGATTTTGGCCACCTCGTACAGCGATTTGTTGATCGACTGCAGCCCCGCGAGAAAAATGAGCGTCTGCACCCCGGTCTGGGAAATCAGCAAAAACATCTGATTGACCAAATCGGACACGAACAGCGACACCCGCCGGGGAAGAAACGTGTACGTGCGCAAAAATTCCATCAGCATGCCGTCGTCGAACGATCCGCCGATCGCCGCTTCGACGACGTCGCCGCCGGTCGTCACCATCAACAGATCGACGACGACCTTCAATCCGAGCACGATGGGCAGGAAAAAAACGACTCTCGCCAGCCCGCGCCCCTTGAAGTTCGCGTTGACCAATATGGCGCAAAACAGGCTGAAGATGACGATGACCGGCGTGTGGATGAAAATGCTCACATTTTCGTCGGTAAACAGGCGCACGAACGGCTGGCTCTGTCTCGACACTTCGACGCTGAACAGATCGATGTAATTTTGCAGGCCGACATATTCCAGCGTCATCCCGCCCGAGTCCGCCACGCCCACTTTGTGCACCGAATACCGGATCGTGTTGACGAGCGGCGCCGCGAAAAACAGGAAAAACCCGGCGAGCCAAGGCAGCACGAAGACGAGGCCGTGCAGCTTTCTTCGGTTTTTGTAGGAAACCCGCATATCGAACAGCTCCTTACCGTTTCGGCTCGATGATGTAGCCCAGCGCGTCCAGCGAACGCCCGGCGGCGGTCACGGGAAACTTGTTGTAATTGACGATCACTTTCGCTCCCGAAGCATAGGTCGTTTCAAACACGTTTTCCGCCAGCATGCGGTGGCCGACGATCTCCTTGGAACCGATTTGCGCAAGCCCCGCGCCGTATTCCTCCAGCAAGTCGCGAATGGCCTCCTTCCAAACGTCGTACTGGATGGAAAAATAGCCGCTGTATTCCGAATGCTTGAGCAGGTCGGCCGACTCCGCGCTGAGGACGAACTTCGGAATGCTGCCGAGCTCCAGCGCCTGCAGCAAAAAGTACTCGCGCCGGTCCGGCGACAAGTTGACGTTCAGCGTCGTGTATTCGATCAGCCCGTTCATGACCAGCTGCCGGAACGGGACGGCAACGTACATCGTGCCGTAATGGCTGCTCTCTCTCGAGACGTTCGCCGCGTAACGGGCGTACCGGATTTTTTCGATATGGGGGTTATCCAGCGCAATCGTTTTGTGTTCGGCCAGTTTTTGCAAATTTTGCTCCACGATCGCGCGGGCGGCGACCGGGTCCACGATGTCGTCCGGTTTGTAGTTGGCGTAATACGTGAAGCCCAGGTCGTTGAGAAACAAGTTCGGATACGCTTCGGAACGGCGGATAAACCGGTCCGCCAGATCGCTCAAATACAGCGGATGGACCAAGTAGCGCGCGGTCACCGACATGTCGAATTGGCCGCTGGCCCGGTTGTACGGCCAAATTTCCAGCGGTTTTCCGTCGTATCCGCGCAGCGCGTGGGTACGCGGCCGGAAGCCGCCGCCCGTCTCGGCCACCTTCATCAGATCGGCGCTCAGGAACAGCGTATGCCGTCCTCCGGAAAAGAAGTCGAGCAGCGTTTCCCATTCCTTCCGGCTGCCGCCCGCCTTGGTCAATTCCGCTTCAGTCGCGACGGTGTTGTTCAAGCCTCCGTTCAATGCGCCCATGTAGTTGACGATGAGACGGACATTTTGCCATTGCTGCATTTCTTCCAACATGCGCCGAAGCTGCGCATACTTCGTCATCGAAAACCGCACGTTGTAAGGAACGCCCAGAAAGCGTTTTTCCAGCGTGACGGTGCCGAGCACATCGAGGAACAGTTTGGGGTCGGCGTCGTATGACGCCTCCAAACCGAACGTATCCATCAAATATTGCCTGTACGTTCTCGCCATCTCAAAATAGGTCACGCGATCGCCGAACAGTTTGTACCGGACCGTGTAATCGACCGGAATCAGGCCCGTCGTCGACAAATACCGCGCGTCATTGCTGCTGTACGGACCGAACACTTTCACCCGCGAATACTGCATGGAGTCGAAGCTGCTGAACACTTTGTTGAACGGCGTGCCGCCGGCCGACGTGTCCTTTGCGCCGAGCTGCACTTTCAGATGCGCCAGTTCCGCCCCTTTTTCGATGATGCCCATGAATCCCTGCGATGCGCCCGTCGGATCGGTGTAGTACATGCCGAACACCGGCATGGTGAGCGGTTCGGGAAAAGCGGGCATTTCATACAGCGTGCTGTAGTACGTATTGTCGTAAATCGGCCGCTCGTATTCCGGATATTTGGGGTTGAAGGAATTGAGCCGAAACAGGGCGCCGGCGCCGTCCGGGACGAAAATGTAGCCGTCGTCCGCCGTATCCGCCGGCACGAGCCCGAAGGACGGCAGCACGGCGATGTTCTGGATCGTATAGTCCGCGTTGTCCGTTTTCATCTCGTACGTCGGCACCCGCACGACGAGATCGCCGTCGTCCAACGTCACCTCCATCGTCACGGCAAACCGCACCGGTTCCAGGATCGAGACCTGGATGCCGAACTGCTGGCTGTCCTCGATCAGCATGTCTGTCGTATAGCCGACCGCCTTGGAGAGCGCGATCAGATCCTTGACCAGCGACAACGGCGGAAGCCCGGCGAATTTCAGGAAATACAGCCCGTTGTCCGGATCGTGCTGATAGGACAGCTCCAGCGATTCTTTGTACCTTTGGGCTTGCGCCGCCGCGAGGTTTCCTTCGGCGACCAGTTCGTCCAGCCGGTCGAGAAACCGTTCCCGGTAACGCTGCTCGGATATTTTCTCGGGCATGTATTCATTCAACCGGTACGATTCCGTTTCCATCAAATCGAACACGATGCGGACGCCGTCTTCGATGCGGTGCAGCGTGTACCTGCCGTTCTGAATGGCGTACGTGTACGCGTCCCATTGGCGCATGACGCCGTCCTTGCCGAGAAACCGGATGACGACCGGCGATTTCTCCTGCTCCCCGCCCCGGTCATGAATGCTGTTCCATTCGGCGCCGGTGACCGTATCCGTCACCTTCACATTCAAACTGGCGGTATCCAAGTACAGCGCCTTTCCCCCGTTCTCCGCCAGCTTCACCGTCCCCGACCGGGGCTCCAGCGTGCCGACGGCGGGCGACAGGCCCGCTTTGGGAACTTCCGGCGGCGCCTGCCTGGCCAGAACGGGGCCACGGACAAGGGAAGAAATCCAGAAGACCGCCGTGAGCAGCACGGCCATGGCGGCCAGCGCCAGCAGCCACTCTTGGGCTCCCGCGTTCCGGATCCGGTTCGCCGCCGTTCCGCCGAAGTTTCTCAACATGCGATCACCACCTTCTGCTCCATTCGGCGAACAGGGCGTCGACGAACCCGATGACTTTGGCCAGCAGCGTGAAATACATCATCGCGAGAAAAACGATGACGACCGCGGCGCAAAACGTCGCGATCAGCGTGACCACATTCTTGAGCACGGTATATTCGTGGATGACGCACAGTCCGCAGAACAGCAAAAAACAAAACCATACGGTTCCGACGGCCACCAACGCGTACAGGAGCGCGGCTTCCTCCCGGACGACGACGTTGCTCAACGCTACGCCGAGCAGGTCAAAGACCAGTTTGGGCACCAGCGAATAGCATATGACGATGAAAATGTCGCCGAGGCTGCCGCTTCCGTCGAACAGCGCCGTCACGCTCCAGTTGCTGATCAGGAACAAGAGCAGCGGAAACAGGGTCGTCGCAAAAATGACGAAGCTGTTCATCTCGAACAACGGATTGTAATTCAAAATGAACCCGGTGTACTGGTAGCTCAATATGCCGCTGATTCCGTACAAAAACAGGATGACGAAAGCGAGCGCGTACGTTTTTTTTCGTACGAATTTCACATCGTAAAATCCGTCGAACGGGTGAAAGAGCACATGCCACACTTGTCTGGCTTCGGAAATCAGTTCGGCCATCCCCTCATCCCCTTTCCCGCCGGGCGTTTCGCGCGCTGTCGGCGCGAATGCGGCAAAGCCCGCCGCCAGACTACCCGTTTTTCCGGTTGTACCGGTATTCCGAATACAACAAAGCGCCCCCCAGGACCAAAAACGGCACGACCAACCAGATGAAATGGTCCTGTATCCACAAATTGCGGAATTCGGCGAACGCTTCGGAATAGTAGCCGCGGCTGTTGCCGAGCTTAAGGTAGTACATCGCCTGTTCGAACAGCCCCTGCATCAGGTAATTTCGCCCGACCCCGGTATAGGCGATGTCGTAATTGGCGTTCAGCCGGGCCGCCTGTTCGAAGTGCCGGCCCGCCTCCTCCCAGTTGCCGTAAAAATAATGCCTTTCCGCCTCCAGCGCGGCCAAGCCGAACTCGGTCGGCCGAAAAACATAGGCGCTGCCGTAATACCGATCCGTCACGATCAGATTGTTCCCGAACCAGGCGATGCCGGTCGGTTCCTTGACGCCGCCTTTCAAATTGCCGGACGAGTTGAACACGTTCATCAGTTCGCCTTCGAAATTGTACAGAAAAATGCGGCCGCGGCTTCGGTCGAGCAGGGCATAGACGCCGTAATCGGACACCGCGATATCGACAAACTCGCTGCGTTCGCCGGCCGTCGAGACGAGATCGCCGATAACCGGGAAATAGCCTCCCTGGCGGAGCACGTTTTCCCCTTTCGCGTTGAACCGGAACACCATGTCCTGCGCCGAGGAGTCGTAAGTCGTCGCGTAAAGGAACCCTTCCCGGTCGATGCTGATGTTGTTGAACGACGGCGCGAACTGTTTCTTCATTTTTTCCTTTTGCCGGCGCGTCGCGATCGACTTCCAGAAATGGTCGATGACGTTGACCTTCGGTTTGTTCAGGCCGAAATACCGCGAGAAGGAGCCGTCCGGATTCAGCTCGACGATGCCTTCGTAGCTTCCCTGCACGACGACGCTGATTTTGCCGTCCTTGTCGACGACGAGCTTGGAAGGCTTGAACAGGGTCGCCCCGACCATATTGTCCGGTTTTTCGATCGTCCGCTTATGGTAGTACGTGCTGCCGTCGAGGACGACGATGCGTTCCGCTCCCGTATCGGCGATGTACAGTTCGTCGGCCGCTTCGCTGTAAAAGACGCCCTCCGGTTGGTTCAGCATCAGCTGCTTGTTCGTTTCCGGATCGACGATAATGCGGCCGGTGTTGTCCCGCAGCAGTTTGATCGAGGCGGAAAACCGCAAATTCGCGTCGAACACATGAACGCGGCTCTCGGCGGCATCCGCCAGGAAAATGCGGCCCCCGCCGACAAACACGTCGTCCAGGCTTCCCAGCTTCGCGTTTTCCACCTTGCCGGCGTCCAGCGCGGTCACCAGTTCGAAAGCGGGAAGGCTCGTTCTGGCGTATCCCCAAAAATCATAGGTATAGTTGCTTTCCTGCGTGTGGGCGGCATCGGCGCCGGAAGGCGCCAGCCAAATGCCGAACGCGCAGACGAACGCGAGCGCCCGACGACACAGTCTCATCGCTCGTCCTTCCTTTCCGTTGGGAACTTTATGCGGTTATTCCTTGATGCCTGTCGTCGCCATCGTCTGAATCACCTTGCTCTGCGAAATGACAAACACCAACACCGGCACCACCAGCATGATCAAGGTGACGGCGGAAGCGACCCCGGTGCGGGCGACGCCCGCGTTGACGATTTGCGACAGCGCGTAGCTGACCGGCTTCAACTTTTCCGTGTAAATGAAGCTGCCGCCGGTCGCCCCCCACAGCGCCTGAAAAGACAAGATAATCAGCGTGATCCAGGCCGCCCGCGACAGCGGCATCATCACTTTCCAGAAAATCGTAAACTCGCTCGCCCCGTCGATCTTGGCCGCCTCGATGAGCGCGTCGGGCACCTGAACCATGAAATTTTGCATCAAAAACAGCCCGAGTGTGGAGCCGACGGCGGGAAGAACGACCGCCCAGTACGTGTCGATCATCTGCAGCTTGGACATGATCACGTAGTTGGGCAGCGCGGTCACGGTGCCGTTGAACATCAGCGAGTAGACGATCAGGCGCGACATCAGTTTCGAGCCGGGGAACACGTATTTGGCCAGCGGAAACGCCGCCATGGAACCGATGATGACCGTTCCCGCCGTGCCGATCGCCGTCAAAAACACGGTATTGAAAATGTATCGGGACAAAGGAATCCAGGAGTTGCCGACGATGATGGCGAGATCCTGGAAATTGGTCAGCGTCGGATTTTGCACGAACAGCCGCGGCGGAAACAAAAAGATTTCGTTCAGCGGCTTGAAGGCGTTGTTGATGATGAACACCAGCGGCCAGACGCTGAACAATCCGAACACGCCGAGAAACAGCGTCAGCGTGACGTCCCCCGCGATGCTGCGGTTTCTCCGCCGGAATTTGCGCGACATATACGCTTTCCTCAGCGCTGCGACGGCTCCGTTCACCTTAAACACCCACTCTTCGCAAGGCTTTCTGGACGACGATATTGGTAAACAGCATCATGAAAAACAGCATCGTGGCGATCGCCGAGGCGTATCCCATCTCATACCGGATAAAGCCGTAATCGTGCAAATGCGTCAAAATCGTGTGGCCGGCGTATTCCACGGAGGGGAAGCCCGCCAGTTCCATGGAAATTTGCGATACCGACAGCGATCCGGTAATTTGCATGACCGCGCCGAACAACAGCTGCGGCCGCATGGACGGAAGCGTGATGAACCAAAGTTCCTGCCAGCGGTTGCGGATGCCGTCGATTTGGCCCGCTTCATACAGCGTGCGGTCGACGTTTTGCAGCCCCGCGATGAACGCGAGGAAGCTGACGCCGAGGCTCAGCCACAGCTGCACAATGATCAAAATCGGCAGCACGTACTTTTTCGTGTCGAACCAGAGGATCGGTACGTCCGTCAACCCGTAATCGAGCAGCCACGCGTTGGCGTACCCGTACATGTCCGACGAGAAGATCAGCTTCCAGATCAAATAGGCGTTGCCGGAAATCGACGGCGCGTAGAAAACGAGCGTCATGATCGCCCGCACTTTCGGCGTCAGCTCGTTGATCAGCCAGGCGAACACAAAACACATGATATAGCTGATCGGCCCGGTGATCAGCGCGAACAGCAGCGTGTTTTTCACCGCGATCAAAAACACGTCGTCGTTCACCATCAGATCGATATAGTTGCGAAATCCGACAAACCGCGGAAGCTCCAGCATATTGAAGGAGGTGAAGCTGATGACGATCGAGGCGAACACCGGAATGACCGTAAACGTGATGAAGATGACGGCAAACGGCATGATCAGCAAATATTTTTCCTTGTGCGCTTTCCAGATCGCTTTCATCACGGACCGCCCCTCTCCCCGTTCCTCGTTGGCGCGTACGGGCCGACGCCGTCGTCGTGCGACAGCTGAAACTCCTTGCGCTTTTTGGTCAGTTCCTTGTCGATCTGCCGAATGTTCATGTACAGCGTTTCGCGCGGATGGGCGCCGCCGGTGACGACGGTGCGGAACGCGTAATCGATCGCGCGGGCCGTCATGTACCCGCCCGGCACTTCCCGCAAAGCCACGGTGTTTTCAAATTGGACGATCAGCGGCTGCATATCTTTGGCGGACCACGGCAGCTGCCGCATCACGTCGAGATTGGCGGTCGGATAGCGCGCGGCGGCGCCCATCGCCGCCTCCAGCGCGATGGCGTAGCGCGCCTGCGTGTCCGCGTCGAGCCACCAGCGCAGAAACGTCCACGCTTCCCGTTTGCGTTCGGACGCGTTCATGATGACACTGTTGATCGTCGTCGCCGCGGCGTCGTGGCGGATGCGGCCGTCGGGCTGCTCGACGCCCGGCAGCGGGGCGAACGACCACTGGCCGCGAATTTCCGGCGCAAACACCGACAGCTGGTGGAACATCGTGTACGACGCGATGCCGGCCGGCATTTCCCCGGTCCGGAACCGGTTGGGAAAGTCGGCGGTTACGGGGAGCCGGTAGGCGGTAAAAAACCGCGTGAGCCGGTTGAAGGCGTCCATCGCCCGCTCGTCGATCAGACCGCTGCGAATGCCGTAATCGTTGCCGGTTCCCTGGTAGAGATCCGCGCCGTACTGGTAAACGAGCGAAGGGTACAGCTCCTGGCCGGGAATGTAAAAATCGTGATTGGCGGCGTGCAGAATCGTGATCATCCGCTCCACTTCGTCCCAGGTCCGCGGCGGCGCAAGTCCGAGCTGGTTCAGAATGTCCTCCCGGTAAAACAACATCAAAAAGTGCATCTGCTCGGGAAGACCGTAGATCCCGCCCTGGTAGGACACGGTTTGGATCGCGCTGTCCGGAAAGTGCGCCCTTATCTCCTCAAATCCGTCCAACTGGGACAGATCGGCCAGCGCGCGGCGCATGGCGAAGTTGACGACCGTCGCCTGCGGAAGGGAGAGCGCCACATCCGGGCCGTTGCCGGCCAGCGTGGCGGGAACGATGACGTCCTCCGGAATCAGCTGCAGGTCGACCGGGATGTTCGTTCTCGGCGTAAAGTGTTGATCGATCAAATTTTTGATGATTTGCGCCTGGTCGCGTCCGGTCGGAATCCACACCTTGATCGCGTTGTCTCCGGATGCGCCGAACGTCTCGGTTTCGTCGACGAAGAAGGTGGACAAAAACCGCACGAGTCCGTAATAAGCCCGCACGAAAACGTTCGGCTTCGCCGCGGGCAGCCGGGCGTCCGGCGCCGACAGCGTAAAGCTGTCCATCCTGAGCGGCATTTCGGAAATCGAGGTGATCCACACGCCCATGGACGAAAGGTTGTTTTCCCAGGTGCCGATCTCATAAATGACGTCTTCCGGCTTTGCGCTCAACCGTTCGGCCTGCAGCTGCATTTTTTCGATCAGCGCCGTTTTTTCGCCTTTCTCGCCGGTAATGCGCACGAGCTCTTCGACGACGTTTTTCAGCCGCTCGCTTTCCGCCCGCAGCGTTTCGGCGTAGCCCGGAATTTTTTTCGTTATTTCGTAATCGATGTATTTGTCGGGCACGAGTCCGGTGATCTGCACGGTTTTGCGGTACAGCTCGCTCAACGCCAATATGCTGCTCTCCACTTCCGAAAGCGGCCCGGCGAAATCGCCGAGCACGACTTCCAGCGCAATGGTGTTTTCTCCCTCCTTGAGCGGAATGAGAAACGCTTCCTCGCCGGTTCCCGGCACATAGTGGACGAAGCCGGAATGAAACCGGAACGGAAGGGCGAGCGCTTCGCGGAACGGCACCTCCCCGTTGACTTTCAGCTGCCGGTAGGACATGACGCCGCGGTTGGTGTTTTGTTCGGCCCGGAAGGAGATGCGGTACAGCGCGGTTTCGGGCACCTGGATGCGCCACTGGATATAATCGCCCGGCGTTCGCCAGTTCGTTCCCCCGATCGTGTTCAGTTTGATTTTGTACGGATGATAAGGCTCCGTGCGGGGGTTGCTGTAATCGGTCGACATCACGATGTCGACGGACGATTTTTCGACCGCCAGCGTGCCGCCTTCGACCCGCTCCGCCTGATAAACGAGGTTGGGGCCGTCGTACACTTTGTACCGCCGCTTCCATTCCCCGATCACTTCCGCGTACGGACGGACGGCGGGAGCCGCTTTCAGCGTGATGTCGTGAATGCGCATCGGCTCCTTGACCGATTCGAGCGTCAGCGTATGCTCGCCCTCGTCGAGATAAAATTTGTACGGTTCCAAGTTTCTGCGGCGGGCGTCGGCGAGATACACCGTCGTCGGCTCCAGGATTTCCGCCGCTTCGGGAAGAATCTCGTTTCCGTTTCGCTCCGCGATCGGACGACCGCCGCTGTTGTCGTATTTCCGGTGGAACACCAGCTGGCTCATGCCCGCGAACCCCATCTCGCCGTCCAAATACAGCTTTCGCTCGATTTTGGCGTTCGTACCCCGGATCGGCGTGTACGTCACCGCGATATGATAAAACCCGGCTTCCCGCACGGTGAAACGCCAGGTGATGGAGCCGCTGTCGCCGGTGCGGACCGAGCCGCCTTCGAGCTCCGCTACCATGCCGTCCGACGTGCGGAACGACGACACATCCACTTGAATTTCCGCCGACGCCATCGTGCCGTCATCCCCGTGGTCCGCAAGGTACTTCCGGTAGGACGGTTCCAAATAGTCCCGGCTCGGATCCGCCGGATCAGGCCAGGCCGCGGAGCGGCCGTCTCCCTCCCCGTCCGCCGCGAACGCGGGCGCGGCGGTGGCGATCCCCTCCGCGTCCGTCCCGAGCACGGATGCGATCATGGCGACGGCCAACATGATGGGGACGCTGAACGCCAGCATTTTCTTCAACAGGATCACCCCCAACCTGAGTGGACGGCCCGGGCGCCGGACGGGATCGATGCGCCGGGCGCAGGTTACGGTTCCACCGTGACCGTGATGACGAGGCTGGCCTGATTGCCGGCGAAATCCGTGACGGTGATCGTCACATCATAAGTTCCCGCCGTCGTCACATCGAGATTGCCGATGTCCGCCACGATTTGGCTCTTTAAGTCGAAGCCGTCTTTGTCCACCGCCGTGTCCACGAAATCCTCGGCCCAATTGATCTGGGACGCGTCTTCGTCCAGCTTGATCGTCCGGTATTCTTCTTTGGCCGTAATGGTCGGGGGCGTCGTGTTGTCGGGATCGTACACGATCACGTCGAAGCGGGCGGACCCTTCGTTTCCGGCCGCGTCTTTGACTTGCAGGGACAGCCCTCCGCCGTATTTTCCGACGGTGTTGAAATCGACGCCGCTCGTGTCCACCATAACGTTGGCGAACGGAATCTCTCCGTCGATGCCGTCCTGCGCGGTGACAAACTGATCCCACGCCACCGACGACGGATCGGTGCCGGCCGCCACCGCAATCGGCACACCGGTCGCCGCAAAGCCCGGCGGCATGTTGTCGCGCGTTTCGCCGGAATCGAGCACCTGCTGGATCGAACTCATCGATTCGATAATTTCGTTCTTGCGCGCGTCGATGGCGGCGGCATATTTGGGCGAGCCGTTCAGTCCGTAAATGGAGTCGCCGAGAATCGAGTCGGACCACAAGTTCGTCCACGCCATGATCGTCGAGTATTCGTTCGGCTTCGATCCCGCAATAGCAATGAACGCTTCCATGACGGCCTCGCCGTAATCTTCGTTGGTGACGTCGAAGCCGTAGCTGATCGCCGTGTTTTTCGCCTGCGTTTCAAAGAAGTCCAGCGCCTTGTCGCTGTTGGCCAGCGTTTTGTACACGGTCGACCAATACAGCCGGTACGCTTTCAGCGCCAGTTCCGTCCGCTCCTTCGGCAGCCCTTTCAGCACCGCCATCTGGTTGCCGGGCATGACCAGCTGTTCGTACCGCGGATCGTCCGCCGCCAGGTGATCCGGTCTCGGGAACGGCACGACCCCCATCGATTCGCCGCGCTCGGCGAGCGACTGACCCGCGCCGCTGGACAGCCACGGCACCATGTTGGTGAAGACGGTTTCGCCGTTGGCAAAGTCGCTGCCGTTCCATGTCCACCCCGGAACGGACGTGTCTTCTCCGTAACGGACCGACATCATCAGCCCTTTGGACATCAGCCGGTCGATGTACTCGACGGCCTGCTTGGCTTCGGGGGCGTCCGCCGTCAGGCCGTTGGCGCCGAACACCGCTCCGCCGTTGGAATGAATCGCCTGCAGCGCGGTGTACCGGTAGTCCGTCTGAAACGCCTTGATCGGCACGTCCGTCCGGATCGGCGCGGTCTTGTTGGCGTAATATTCGTTCACCTTGGTCAAATAATCTTCAAACGCCGACCACGTCCATTTTCCTTCTTTCCACAAATCGTGCGGGTACACCGTCTTGCCGTTTTCCTTCAGCGCGTCGACTTTGTCAAGGTAAGTGATGTTGTAAACGAGCGGCCATTGGTTCACGAAATCGAGAACATAGTTCAGGAAATACGTTTGGCCGAACATTTGGTCGCCCATCATCCAGGCGTCGTCGGGATCGCTGAAAATGTGTTTGTACTCGTCCAGCGGCTGGAAAATGTTTTGACCGAGCAGGGTGCCCTGCGAACCTCCCCACAACAGCGCGATATCGACGATCGGATCGCCCGCGAGCACGGATTTCAGCAGCACTTCCCGGACGTCGCCCGGGTATTGAATCCATTCAATCTGCACGTTCATTTCCCGCAGCACCGCTTCCTGCGCCTTTTGCCGCGCGTTCAGCTGCTCCGGCGGCATGCCCGGCTCGCCGGTGACCGGATCCCTCCAGTTGGGGTCGTCCCCCTGCTGCCAGTGCGTGCCGAAGTATATGACCGTTGGCGCTCCCGCGCCTCCGCCGCCGTCTTGCGAGTTGTTGCCGCCTTTTTCGTTCCCGCCGTTGTTGTTGGCGGACTGATTTTCGCTGTCCTTCGCATTGCCGGAGCTGCCCGAGCTTTTGCACCCGCCGATCAGGACGACCGCCATGACGAGCGCGACCAACAAGGCAAGCACTCTGATTTTTCGGTTGGCCATACTTGATCCTCCCTCTTTTTTCGATGTCCCCGTTCACAAATGGCATCCACATCCGGATTCGCCGCCTTGCCCCAACTGCGGCTCCGGATCCGCCGCCTCACCCCATTGCGCGGGGGCGGCACCCGGCGGTTCGCGCCGCATCGCGTTTCACCTCCTTGGTTTTGATCTCCGCAAAATCAATGAATGTCTATGGTTTCGGATTGGAATGGAAAGCGGTTTCATGGCAGAAAAGACTTCCGATTGCGCATGCGCGTCGGGCGTCCGTGTTCTTCTTCCGCTTTTTGCGGATGCGATTCGGAAAATTCGAAAAAAAGCAAGCGGTTTCAACAACGCGGAGCGGGACGGCCATGCGAATCGTGCATGGCCCCATGGCCCCCATTCTCCGCCCCTCGCCTCGGCACGCTGTCAATCGTGTTCCTTGATTCGCCCCACGGGAATAAACTCCAGCGCTACGAGGCGGGACGGCGATTCCCCGTCGAGCGCCTCCAGCAGGATCGCCAGGCGGTTCGCCCCGTTCCGGAACCAGGGCCCCGGCACGTAGAACGAATCCGGACGGCCGCCTCTGAATTCCGGCCGGGCGCGGCTGCCCGGCAGCCATATACGCCCCACCACCTGCCCGTTGAACAGCGCCGTCAGCTTCATGTTCGCGCCCTGCACGCGCACCCTCCAACCTTTCCCGCCGTTGGAGTCCGCCAGTTCCCCGAGCAGCCAGGCCATCTCCCCCGCGTTCATCTCCGCGGGAAGCGCGTTGCGAGCCGCCCGATCGGACGGTTCGCGCAACCCCATCTCCCGATCTTCTTCCCCGCGGACAGGCGGTGTCGGCGGCCCTTCCTGCGGGCGGGCGGAATTTGCGGGCAGCGGCGGCGCCTCCGGCCGAAAGGCGGCTTGCGCGCGCTCCCACAGATCGTCTTCCCGGCAAGCCGAAATGCGCCAGTTTTTCAGGGACACCCCTTCGTACAACGTCACTTTGCCGGCGGAGGCGCCGGGCGTCCTTTCCAGCAGCACCGTGACCTGAACCGGTTTCCCGGGCCGCACGAACGCGGTAATGTCCGCGTACGGGTCCGACGGGACGATTCGCCCCGCATCGTGCCCGTTCACATACACGTGCGCCATCGCGATCATGCCGTCAAAATGGATCGCCCAAAAATCCGCTCCTTCCGCCGCCTCGAAGCTTTTGCGATAGTATTCCAGCGCCGGAACTTCCGAAGGGAGCCAGCCGCCGAAACCGACGATCGGCCACAGGCGGTCGTCCGCCGCCGCGCCGATGAATTCTTCGCGTGCCGTGCGGTCGCGGACGGGCTTCGCTTTCCAGTTGCGGGACAGATCGATGATTCGCGTGACCGCGGCGATGCCGTTCAGCCCCTTTTTGGCGTTCAGCCGCAGCCCGGGAAGACGGAGGTCGTCAAAATTGGAATGCCCCCAAATTTCCGTTCTGACCGTGATTCGCCCGTCCAAGGCGGCCGGTTCGGACAGTTCGGCAGGTTCAATCGGAATATAGCGGCTGGAGCCGCCCGGCACAACGGTGGCGATGTAACGGTTTCCTATATACACCGACACCACATCGCTCGCTTGCCGAACAAGCAGTCCTTTGCAGGCGGCGGCGTCACGCGGATCGATGCTCGTTTCATACCATGCGAATCCCCGGTAAATGCCGTACGCTTCCAGGAAATCCGCCTGTTCGGCCGCGGCGATGGGGGCGCCGCTCATCGGCGCGTCCGCGGGAACGGAATGGAACGACCACCGCACGGGAACGTCGACGGCATCCGTGACATATTCCGCCGGCGTCCCGAGGCGGAGGGCGCCGTCTTCACCGATGTCCTCGACGAGCAGCGCCTTTTCACGCCCCATCGCCACGATTACGAGCGTATGCCCGTCCGCCAGCGCGATCCGGCACGAGGCGACAACGTCCGAACCGAACGTCAGCGTCACCGCTCCGTCCTTTTCCTCCGCCGTCATGTTCATGATTTCGTGCAGCGCAGGTTGTTCGACGCGGAGGGCGACCTCGCCTTCACCGTCCGTATGGAAGGCCAGCACGGTGAGCGATCGGCTTTGGCGTCGGTAAAACAGTTCCGCGGTCGCATACAGCAGCGTTCCTTCCATTCCCCAAGGGCGAAGGGGCACGCCGACGGGCAGCGCGAGGGATCGCTGTTTCCCGACCGCGAACTTCGTTCGCCGCGGCGCTTGCAGGGCATCCGTTTCCAGCGTAACTTCCGCCTCGCTCTCCCCTACGTTGGAAACAAACGCCAAATATCCGCCTCCGCCAAGTTTCAGCGCGCGGGACACCACGGCGGCGGCCTGCGGCGCCGCGGCCGTCCGCACGGCGTCCGACGCGGCGGGTTCGGCCTCCGCGAGGGAAGGCCCGTACGCTTCGATAAGCCGCGCCAGCATCCGGCCCTCATACGCTTCCGGACGAACATGCCCTTCCGGCGATATCATGCCGCCGAAATCATAATCCGAGGTCAGGAAAGCGAGCGGCGCCCCCCAGTTGTTCGTCGCGTTCGTAAATCCGAAGTCGGTGCCCGACACCTGCAAATAGGGACCGAGCAGTTTCACCCCGCAGGACAGCAGTCTGCGCAGCAAAAAATGCGTGCGGTTCGTTTCGGTGACGAGGAGCGGGTACCCCATCTCCGCCAACAGTTCCTTGTAGTGGAGCACTTTTTCCTCAAACTGCGGGTCGCGGTCGTGCGGATAAAAATTGCACGTCGGCACAACACCTTCGGCAAGTCCCGACGCCGCGGGCAAACTTCCCTGGCCCGCGCACGCGATCAAAGGCACCGTGATGCCGCGGCTTACCGCCATATCGCGCAGCGCGGAAATGTATCCGTGCGGGTCGGCGCATCCGTAAAAATCCAACTCGTTGTCCAGCTGCACGCAGAGAACCGTGCCGCCTTCGGTGATCTGGAACGGTTTCAAGAGAGCGAGCACCTTGTCGTACCACCTGGACACCGCCTGCAAAAACACCGGATCGTGATCCCGCAGTTTCATTCCGTCAACCGCCAGGAGATAAGCGGGAAGCGCCCCTCCGTCCCATTCCGAGCAAATGTAGGGGCCCGGCCGGGCGACGACCCACAATCCGACGTCCTTGGCCGTCTGCAAAAACGCCGCGATATCTTTCTCCCCGTCGAAATCCCAGACGCCCTGCTCCGGTTCGTGGTAATTCCACGGAAAGTATACGTCGATGCAGTTGTAGCCGAACGATTTCAACTGCGTCATTCGTTCGCGCCAGTGCTCCCTCGGAATCCGGAAATAAAACAGCGACGCGCAGAGCACAATTTCCGGTTTGCCGTGAATGCGAAAAGCATGGGGAGCCAGGTGCACGGGCGACAACGCCGATGATGCCGATGCCATTTGCGTACCTCCAAATGTTCTGGTTTGATGAGCGCCGAAAGCCGGTGCCGAAAAACGACAAAAAATGATACCCATTACATGAAACGGGTTTCATTTTGTGGAAAACTGACGAATGCCGCCTTCGCTCGCCGCCGATTGTATGCGCTGCCAATCACTCCGTCGAATGGAGCTCGTCACCGAATGCGTCGTCACGACAGCGTTCAGCAGCGGAGCCATTGCGGCGCCTTTGAACGATGCCCAGCGCTCGGGAAGCGATGGGCTGACAATGCCGACTGCTCGACATGCATGGGCTGCTGATGGACGAACCGCTGCATGGATAGGTGCGCTGTTGAACGCGGTTGCGTGTTCCGTTGATGGATGATCGTAACGCCTTTGAATGGTGACGTGCCGTTGCAACTGCCGCTGATGGACGTGATGCTGCTGACTGTGGAGATGCGGCCGGATGTCAATCGCAGTTCACCGAGCCGAATCGTGATGTGCCTGCAGGAAGATGAATGATGCGTAAAAGGTAGGATGTGTTGCATTGTCTATATGCTGCGGAAAAAAATCTGTCGACGTTAATGAAACGGGTTTCATTAATTGTTTTCATTTTATTCCCGCGGCGGGAAGATGTCAATATGGTTCGAGAAATTTCGTTCGGGAAATTTTAGGAAATGGTCAATTCGTGCACCAATGGGATCGGAGGAAAAAAGACCGGACTTTGGCGCGCATCCCGCTCCATTGCCTGAAAACAAAGGAATACCGTCCTTTGCGCCGCATGCCTTAATCCTGTGCGATCCTTAGCGCCTCGTACCTTGATCCTTGCTCCTCGTACCTTGAAGAAAACGAGGTGCACGATCTTTTTTCATATCCTTTCCCTACCCGGTTTCGGTATAATGTGGTTATCACAACAGCCGGTCGAAAGCATCGTCAGGTTTTTCCATCAAAAGCGAAAGAGGAGTGATGGCCGTGGATCATCGACAAGCCGCCCCCACTCCGCCGATGGGTTGGAACAGCTGGGACTGCTACGGCGCGGCGGTCACGGAAGCGGAAGTGCGCGCCAACGCCGAATACATGGCGCGTTACTTGAAAGAGTACGGCTGGGACACGGTGGTCGTGGACATTCAATGGTATGAACCCGGCGCGAACTCGGCCTATTACCGGCCGTTCGTTCCGCTGGAAATGGATGAATACAGCAGGCTGATGCCCGCCGTGAACCGCTTCCCCTCCGCCGCGGGAGGACGCGGATTCAAGCCGCTGGCGGACGACATTCACCGGCTCGGGTTGAAGTTCGGCATTCATATCATGCGCGGCATTCCCCGTCAGGCGGTGCATCGGAACACGCCGATCAAACACCCTGCCGCCACCGCCCGCGACATTGCGGCGAACACGATTTGCCCGTGGAATACGGACATGTACGGAGTCGACGCAACGAAGGAAGGCGCGCAAGCTTACTACGACTCCCTCTTCGAGCTGTACGCGTCATGGGACGTCGACTTTGTGAAGGTGGACGACATTGCGGCGTCCCGCCTGTACGAAGTCCATTTGCCGGAAATCGAAATGATCCGCCGCGCCATCGACAAATGCGGACGTCCGATGGTGCTGAGCCTCTCTCCCGGACCCGCGCCGGTGAAGCACGCCGACTTTTTCGCCCGCCACGCCAACATGTGGAGGATGACCGACGACTTCTGGGACCGATGGGATTTGCTGCTCGACATGTTCGACCGCTGCGAAAGCTGGCAGGGATGGTCGAAAGAAGGCACATGGCCGGATTGCGACATGCTGCCGCTCGGCCGCATCGGCATTCGCACCGGTCCCGGCGAAGAGCGGTGGACGCGGTTCACCCGCGACGAGCAGATTACGCTGATGACGCTATGGACGATTTTTCGTTCGCCGTTGTTTTTTGGCGGGGATTTGCGCTACAACGACGAGTGGACGCTGTCGCTCATCACCAACCGCGCCGTGCTCGACATGCACCGCACGAGCCGGGGAGCGCGCCGGGTGCTGCGCGAAGGCAACCGCATCGTCTGGGCGGCCGACGGCCCGGACGGCGTGCGCTACGTCGCGCTGTTCAATATCGGCGAAGAGGAAGCCGAGGTGGCGGTGCCGCTGGATCTGCTCGATGCCGCGCAGCCGGCCGGGGCTGTGGAACTGTGGACCGGCGAACGGATCGGCCTGCTGAATTCCGTGCTGTCGGCCCGCGTCGCGCCCCACGGCGCGAAGCTGTTTCGCCTTCATGCGCTAACCTAACCGCCGCGCAGATGGATCATATGGATTCGTTTCGCTTACAGCGGAGTACCTATATGCGGCGTAAGAATCCGGGCACCATATGAATGCCAACCGAATTCGAGCGTATCGTTACCATCTATCCGGCGCCGGGGACACGGTCTTGCGCGCAAGCGCCAAGACCTGTTCCCGGCGCACAATGCATTGCATTTCGATCGCAGCCTGCTCGCCGCATGAATACGCTTCGAGGTGCAAAGACAATGACAATGCTGACGGAAGAGGCAGCCTTGGTTACTTGATGATATATATCGGAGACTGCGTTAACGTCAGCGTAAATTGTCCGTTCGCCGATGTCAGCGTCTCGGCGGCGCCGTACATGTCCACTTTCGTCACCTTCGTCGCGCCAAAGTCAATGGTTCGGACGGACGGACTTCCCGCCGACCATAACACATACCGCTGCGACGCGCCCTTGGCGAATTGGTAAGCATGAATGAAAGGATCGCCGGGATAAAGACTGGAAACGTACACCGCTCCGTTCAAATACTTCGTCATGATCGCCGCCGCTTGAGCCGCAGCTTTCGGTTCGTGGTTCCGGCCCAACATGATACCGAAATCGTAATCGAAACTGCCGCGCACCCCCGTGTCGTTGTACCACATCGACTTCTCGATGCCGTTAGCCAAGGCGAGAACGTTGCTCCTCACAAAAAACTGAGCCTGAACCTCGTCATTCACCCTCAGCGGGCCTCCCGTCGGCGTACCGACTTCCGTGATCCAAATCGGTTTTGCACCATCACCGTAAGCCGCCGCCACCGACTTGAAGTCATTGATTTTTTCCGCCAGGTACATCTCCGGCGCCAATGGCTGGGCGTATGCGTGCAAGTTGATCACATCAAAGTGGTTTTTCAGCCCGTTTTGGTACAGCATTTCCAGAAACCCGCTGCCCATCACTAAACCGCCGACAACGATTTGCGCGGAGGGATCGATCGACTTGATCCTGATCGACGTTTCTCTCAACAAGTCAACATATTCCGATTTCGGTGACTGCCAAAACCCTCCGTCCGGTTCATTCCAGATTTCCCAGTAACGCACCAAATGCTTGTAACGCCGGACTGCGGCATCAACAAAATTCAGCCATTTCGCCAAATCCGGCCGGTAGTGGAACTTTTCCCAATCGGATACGCTCGCCGGCGCAGTCGATGCCCAGATCGGGCTGTAATCCAGAATCACCAACGAGGAAAGTCCGTTGCTTGCCGCATTGTTCAGCCTTTGATCAAAATCTTCCCAGTGGATCGTTCCCCCGTCCTCAAACTGCAGCCTCTCCCAACTGATATCCGTTCTTAACCACCCGATGCCGAGATTGCGGAGAATGCTCCCGTCGCCGCCATGATTGGTGACGCCAAAGTCGGAAAGCGCCACATCCACCGGAAGATCATTCACCAAAAACGAAAAAGTGTTGTTGTGTTGAACCCTGTTCATTACATAAACGGAATAAGCATCATTTTCATGATAAGCTACGGCGCTGAGCTCCACTGTGTAAAATCCGATTTCGTCCACATTGAGCGGGACGACGGCATCCGCCTTTTTTCCGCTGAACGGCACATTGGGGAGCATCCCCGTTTGGATGACGTTTCCATGCGCGTCCTTCACTGTGAAATAAAGATTCGCGGAGGACACGGGATGGGGCAGTTTCCAGGCCGATAACGTCAAGCGCACCGACTTTGCGTCACCTTTTTGGAAATGCATCGACTTCGGGTCCGCGCTAAACAGAAGTCCCGCGTAACGGTTCTCCAAATCGGAGGCTACATAACCGGTCCACGGTTTGGCGGGGAACGGGCCAACAACCTGCGCGGGAAGCCATGCGGTATCGTCAAAATGCACCGCAGTCCAGTTGGCCGCCGGCACCTTGCTGACCTTCCACGTGGAATCCGTATACGCCGCCTTCACTTGAGTGCCGTCGTCATTGGTCAGATCAAGGTCCGCCGTAATCATGGCATATGAACGGTACAGCGTCTCGTTCAACGGACGATCCCAGTAATCCGCGCTCGTGTAATCATCCCCCGGCGCCCAAGTTCTTGCCTGAACGGCGATGACGTTTGTACCGGTGGTCAGTACATCGGTCACATCATAGACGCGGGCATCGGGTTCCGCCAGCAGCAGCTGTTCGATCGGCACGCCGTTGACATACACCTTGGCGGCCAGCTGAGCATAGAAAGTCAACGCGGCTTTTTCGGGCAGCTGCGTCAAATGGAACGTTTTCCGAAAATAACGCTCTGCTCTGGCCGGGGCGAGTGTGACAGGATAATCGACCTCCGGATACCAGATCGCTTCGCCCTGGAGCCCCGGTGCATTAAGCGGCACTTTTTCCACGATGACGGCGTCGATATCCAGCGCCGTCGCCACATCCTGAACGACGATGATGAACGGCCAGGATGTCTCGGGACCCGTCGTGAACGTGCGCCTGTACTCTTTCCAGACGCCGCCGCTGTTTGGATGGAAGGGAAAGCGGGTTTCCCAATTCGGACCGCCTCCGAAGTAGGCGTCGTTTACTCCGGACGTTCTCGCTCTCAGCGTGATGGTGTACGAACTGAACGGCTCCACGGGAATTTGCTGCTGTACAAACGCGTATACACCTGGAGCGAAAGGCGAACTGTTTGTCATGCGCACGTACCGATTTCCTTCATACGGCGAGTCCGTCAATATCGAGATGGAAGCTTGCGCCGATCCTCCATGAGCCCAAAATTCCAGATCACGTTCAAATCCCGGGTTGACGATTCGGTTCGCTTCCACAAACAAAACCTCATCAATATCCAATAGCGTTGTCGTATCTTCCGACAGTACGACAAACTGCCAAACCGTTTCATTTCCCGTACGGATTTTCGCTTCATACTTCAACCATTGACCGTTGGAGTTTTGCACAAAGGAAAAACGGCTCAACCAGGACGGTCCTCCGCCGTACCATGCTTGTTTCGCACCGTCTGTCCGCGCCTGCAATGATATGAGATATTCCGTGTTGGGCTTGACCGGCACATCTTGTTCCAGCGCGACATATACGTGCGGCGATAACGAAGAATCGTTGGTGATTCGGGCGTATTTCCTGTTGGCGAATGCCCCGTCCGAACGCACCGTGATGCTGCCCTGTGCGCCCCCGTTGAACACGGGGGACCATCCCGCCAAATCAGGCGATGCCTCAAAGCTACCATTGTTCAGCAAATTGCCGGTTTTCTCGATGCGAATGCCGTCCACGTCCAGCGCAACGGTGGCATTTTCCGTCACGATGTTGAACTGCCAGGACGTCTGCGCACCGGTATAAATGGTCGCTTTGTACTGTTTCCATACACCCGCCGAATTCACATCCAAAGCGAAACGCTCGTCCCACCCTCCGAACCAGCAGTGGTTCGCTCCGGAAGTTCTTGCCCACAACGTGATCACATAAATACTGTTCGGCTGTACAGCAATGGTTTGATACAGATGTCCGTAAACGTTGGGGGCATATCCCGAGCCGTTGGTGATGCGCACATATTTGTTCCCTTCTTTGGGACCGTCCGTCCGAATCGAAAAAGAAGCCGAGGCGCCGCCGGACGACCAGGCGGTCCAGCCGTTCAGGTTGTTCTCGAAACCGCCGTTGTCGACCGCATTCGTTTCCCGGATCACAATCCCGTCGATTTCCAACCGGGACGTGATATCCTGCACCAGTACGAAAAACTCCCATGTGGTCGTATTTTCCGTTACGAACGTCGTCTCATAGTATTTCCACTCGCCGGAAGAATCCTCGTCCAGGCTCACCCTCAAATCCCAACTTCCATATATGGCAAAGTTGGCGTTCTCGGTCCGCGCCCAAAGCGAAACGGTATATTGCGTGTAAGGCCTCACCGAAACCGTCTGACCGATTTTTCCGTAAACGTTGTCCGCACGGTTGGAATCGTTCTTTAACCTCACAAACGCCGTACCGTCATGACCATCGCCGGTCATGACGGTGGCGGACGCCAGCGCGCCGCCCGAAATCGACCAGTTCCATCCCGCCATTCCATTCTCAAAACTGCCGTTGACAAGAAGATTCGGAGCATCCGCATAAGCCACGGAAACCTGTCCTGCCGGACAAATCCATCCGAACACAATCACGAATGCCAAAGCAATGAAAACAGACCGTCTCATCCATCCTTCCTCCTTTCTTTGTTCGCATCCGTATTTATCCTTTCACACCGGTCCAGGCCGCGCCTCGCTCCACGAGACGCTGGCAAAACAGGAAAACGAGCAGCATGGGAACCGTTGCCACCGTGAGGCTGGACATCAGCACGTTTGTGCCGAGCGTCTGCCGGTTTTGGAAATCGTTGAGCGCGACGGTGAGCGTCCAGGCCGATTCCTTGCGGGCAACGACAAGCGGCCACATGAATTCGTTCCATACCGCGATAAACGTCATGACGCCCACCACGGTGAAAATCGGAAGCGACATCGGAATGACGATTTTTCGATAAATTCCGAGTTCCGAAGCGCCGTCGATTCGCGCCGCCTGCAGCAGTTCTCCCGGCAGTTGGTCAAAAAAACCTTTGAACAGAAAAATGACAATGCCCCAAGCGGTGTGAGGAAGAATAATCCCCCAAAGCGTATTGACGAGCCCCAGCTGCTCCATCGTCAAGTACAGCGGGACGAGAATCGCGATTTCCGGAATCATGATCGTTGCCACGAAAAACAGCGTCCAGCGAACAGCCCACTTGGGACTGATCAGCCTGGAAAGCGCGTAGCCGGCCAGGCCGCCGACGACGAATTGGGCGGCGACCGAGGCGAGCGTCACGTATATGCTGTTCAGCAAATAACGAACCATCCCCAACCCTTCTCCGTCGCTGTCGGTGACTGCCCACAGCGCCAAGTAATTGTCGAACAGCCTCCGCCAATTGTCGCGCTGCTCAACGGCGACGACTTCCGCCTGCATAAAATCCGCCTGCCGCAAAAAATCGCGGACCAGCAAAGCCGGGGTGCCCGACTGCGCCTCACTGCGTTCCGTTCCACCCGGCTCCGCGCCGCCAAATTCCTTTCCTCCCGCTTCCGTTTCGTCCTCCCAGAACCAGACAAACTTCGTGAATCCCCTCTGTTTGATGATCGGAAACTTCGTGTTCATGACGGCATCGGTGAACACCTGGGACGGAACGACCAGCGGCCTCCCGACGGTAAAAAGATACGACGGAGTGGACGCTTCGAGGATCGCCCTGCCGTCCCGGATTCCGATCACGCGCATTTCGCCGATCGGCTCGTTCTGATGTTTCTTCCAGGCGTACCAGATCGCCTTCGCGGCTTCTTTCTCGTAAAACTCCCGTTCGGCCGGCGCGGCGCCGGAAAAATTCAGCGTGACCGTCACCGTTTGCGGCGTCTTCGGCAGCCAGCGGGGCGGAAACGCATAGATCGATTTGCTGTCTTTCAGCGACGAACTGATCATCCAGGCCATCGGAACGAGGCTGATTACGATAAACACGATCGTGAGCGCGTAAGCGGTGCCTTTCAAAGAGACGGAGCCTTTTTCGCGTATGCGCCTTCGCTTCCCCGTCATGGCAAACCACCTCTCATCATCCTTACTGCGCCGCGCTTTTGGAAAGTTTCAGCTGCACGAAGGTTATGACGGCAATGATCGCAAACATCATCAGCGAGATAGCCCCCGCCAATCCAAAGCGATATTCCCTGAAGGCGCTATCGTAGACGAGCAGGGAGAGCACCCGGGTGCTGTCGACCGGTCCCCCTCCGGTCATGACGTAGATCGGATCGAAGGTGAGAAAGACGTTGGCCACAAAGACGACAAATTGAATGCCGATAATGAAACGAAGCCCAGGGAAAATCACTTTGCGCAAGCGCTGCCACGGTCCCGCTCCGTCGATTTTGGCCGCTTCCACGATTTCATGCGGGATTCCCTGCAGCGCGGAATAGTAAATGAGCAAACTGATGCCGCCGCCCAGCATTCCCGGCATCACGATGGCGAGTTTGGCCATCCCCGGGTCGCTGAGCCAACCGTAGGGTCCGAGGCCGATGCTGCCGAGCCAATCGTTCAACAAGCCGTAATCGGGATGGTATATCCATTTCCACAGCACATAAACGGCGACGCTGGGGACCGCCGCGGGAACCAGATACAAAAAACGGAACAGCAAGCTGCCGCGGCGAATTTCATTGAGCAGCAGCGCCTGAACGATGGGGATCCAGAACGTCAAGACAAGATACAATCCGGCAAAAGCGAACGTGTTCCATACCGCCGTCCAAAAAATCGTCGATCGAAACAGCAGCCGGTAGTTTCCGAAGCCAACGAACCGTCCGGGAGGATTCATCAAGTTGTAATCGAAAAAACTCATCAGCACCGCCTGAAACAGCGGGTAATATTTAAACAGCAGGAAAGCGGCCAACGCCGGCAGCAGGAATAATGCGGCAATCCAGCGCATGCCGCGCGGCTTGAGTGCCGGCCGCCGGTTTCTGCCAACGCGCATCGTGATTCCCCCCCCCCTTTTCATGGCTTCCTTACCGCCATGGGTGTAAAGTGATCCGGTGCAAAGTGAAGATTTCCCTCACGGTGAAGAAATGGCTTAAGCGGCATCCGGCTTCCGGCAGATGCCAGCTTAAGCCATACGCGTGTCGCTCGCTTCCGATTATTGCGCCTGCTTGATTTCCTGGTTGTACGGGTCGACGACTTCCCGTTGAGCCAGTTCTTCCGCCGCTTTGAGTTCGGTCAACGGATCAGCCGTTTCGTCCACCAGCACTTTCTGGATCGCTTTGACGACGTAAGGGGTAAGGCGTTCCTTCAGAAAATACTCAAGTTGGGTGGATTCGGAAGCTTTCTTTACCCCGGCGACAAGGTCGGCGGGAACGTTGGCGGTGAACTGTACGGGATCGATATCGCTCCTTACGCTGAGCAAGTTTGGAAAAATGCCGTTGTCCGCTTCAAATTTCATTTTTTTCTCGATCACTTCCCGGGACGTCATGTACGCAATATATTTGAAAGCGGCGTCCTGCTTTTCCTTCGACGATTTCGGATTGACGATCCAATAAGCTCCTCCCGTTTGCGACGGCCCCTTCCCCGACGGCCCGACGGGGAACGGCGCAAAACCGACATCATTCAAATCCATGCCGTTCTGAACGAGGCCGCCAAACCAGTCGGAGGCGCCGAGTATCATGGCGGAGCGTCCCTGGAAGAAGTCGTTCTGGTTGTCCTGAAACGACTGGACCACGTTGCTTTGCACCACTTTGTGCGTCCACTTCAAATCCTTGTAAAACTGCAGCGCAGTAACGGCCGGCGGCTTGCTGAAGTCGAGCGTCACGGTGCCGTCCGGATTTCGGGTGGTCAGGTCCCCGCCCGCCTGCCACACATAATACTCGAACCACCAGTCCGCCCACTCCATGCCGAGAATCGTATAGCCGTACTGATTTTTTTCCGGTTTGGTCAGCCGTTTGGCGTAGTCCACAAATTCATCCCAATCGGCCGGCGGTTTGTCGGGATCGAGTCCCGCTTCTTCAAACAGCTTCTTGTTGTAGAGCAGCCCCATGACGTACATGTTGTGCGGCACGCCGTAAATTTTGCCGTCGATCGTGGCCGCTTCCATCGCCGAAGAAATGAAATGGTCCTTGTCCGAATGTTCGTTCCAGTAGGATGTCAAATCGGCTGCGAACCCCTGCCTTACCCAGTCCCCGATAATGGGAAAATGCGCCTCGGAATACGCGTCTGGACCGTTGCCGCCGGCCATCGCCGTGACAAACACCTCCCGGTCGTTGGTGCCCGCAGGGGGCAGTTCGTGAATCACCTTGATGTTCGGGTACTTTTGTTCAAATTCTCTGTGAATTTCATCAATGACCGGTTTCGTGATGCTGTCCGCTTTCGGCTGATCCCACACCGTAATTTCCACGATGTCTTCGCGATCCGTGTTTCCGTCGGCACCCCCCGTCGGACCCGCCGAACCTCCGCCCTGCCCCGCGTTCCCCGCTTTGTCGGCGCCGCCCCCTCCGCAAGCCGCGACCAGCCAAACCAGCAAGAACGCACAAACTGCGCCGGCAGCAGCGCGCAAACGCAACGCACTTTGCATACTGCATACCCTCCTATTGGCATTTCGTGATTTCGTCCCCATTTTATCCTCGCCATATGATGGAATAAATGAAATATATTAACAAATGCCTTTCTATTTTTTCATGTTCTGCATCGGCTGCGCCAACCGCACGGCGCGATATTTGACCGGCGATACCCCGAATTCCTTGCGGAACACGTTGCTGAAATACGCCGCGCTATCATAACCGACCATGCGGGCGATTTCAGCCACCTTCAACCGCGGGTCTGCCATGAGCTTCATCGCCTGTTCCAGCCGCACCCTGGTGACGTAATCGTTGAAATTTTCCCCGCTCTTTTCTTTGAACAACCGCGAAAAGTAATTCGGATGGACGTAATAACGTTTCGCCACCCAGGCCAAGGTGATGTTCTCGTGGCAGTGTCGGGCGACGTAGTTTTTCACGTCGTCGACGATATCGACACCGGTAACCGGTTTGGCGCCGGAAGCGCGCATGATCGATCGCGCCGTCTCGAACAGCGTATTCGCCGCCTCCTTCCACGTGGTGCAGGACAACAGCCCCGAAGCGAAACTGCCCCGTTCCGTCAGCGCGGCGCAGCCGCTCTGCTCGGCATGCTCCGACAAGAGGGAATACATATGCATGGCCAGATTTTCAAACTGTACAAAACCCGCTCCGGGATCTGCCGCGAGTTCTTCAAACCGCCGCTCGATCCAGTGGCGGACGCGATCCTCGTCTCGCCCTTGCAACAGCACTGACATCACCTGTTCCTGAAAGGCGACCGTCCGCCGATTCCCGCCGCAGTCTCCGCGGGTTTGATCCGCACCATTCGCAAACTGCGTGAACGGGTACCATTTGCCTGGACCGTGAAGCACTTCGGCGCGCGCGGCGGTGAGCGCCTGTTCGTAGGAAGTATGCAATTGCGGCACGGAAGCGGCCGCCATTCCCGTGCCTGCGCTTGCCTGAAGCCGAAAATACCGCCGCAGCGCCTCCAAGACACCGTGCGCCCAGTGGGCGAACACGTAACGTTCCGGCCGGCTGGAACCGGGCGTAATGACGACCGCCTCGTCTCCACGAAACGCATGCCTGAAAACGACGCCCTTCTGCCCCGCTTCCCGGAGCGTCTGCTCGATGACGTTGCAAATGCCGTACCAGAGCAGGTCTTCGTCGTCCGTGCCGAAACCGAGGTGAGGCAGCCGGAAGGGGTGCAGGCGAAACACGTGTACGACCATCCCCTCATTAGGTACCCCGCCCAGGATCTCTTCCAACTCGGCGGCGACTGCCCGATCGGCGTCGGCCGTGAGCAGCCTGGTCAGTCGGCGCTGCCGCTTCGCCAGTTTCCCCGCTTCGTAATGTCTCAGTAAACGGCGGCGGAACTCCCGCTCACGATCGCGTTCCATCCGCTGATCCCGGATCGTTTTCAGCGATTCCCGCAGTTCTTCGCGGTTGACCGGCTTCAGCAAGTAGTGGCTTACGCCGTATCGCATCGCAGTGCGGGCGTACATGAAATCGTCGTATCCGCTGATGATGATATAATGGGCTGTGCAACCGTTGTGTTTTGCCTTGGCGATGCATTCGAGGCCATCCATCACCGGCATGCGAATATCCATGATGACGATGTCCGGACGCAGACAGTTGATTTGTTCCAGCGCTTCGAGCCCGTCCCTGGCTTCCCCGGCGCATTCGAGACCGAGTCCTTCCCAATCGATCTTGCTGATGATGCCTTTGCGCATCAGCGGTTCATCATCCACAACGAGCACTTTCAGCATCGATGTCCCTCCCCGCAATTTCAATCGGCAGGTGCAAGGTGACCGTCGTCCCCGTGCCGGCGCTGCTGCGAAAGGTCATGTCCGCTCGATCTCCAAAGCAGAGCCGAAGTCTTCTGTAAACGTTTTCAAGTCCGATCTGATTTCTCCCTACGACCAATGTTCCGGGGGTCGTTTCCACAGAACGCAAAACGGAGTCGATATGGCGAACCTGCTGCTCGCCGCACCCTCCCCCGTTGTCCCGAATGCGGATCATCAGGCGGTCGGCGGATACCGTCCGGGCTTCCAATTCGATGCGGCCGCCTTCCCGCAGCGGTTCGATCCCGTGCTTGACCGCATTTTCCACAATCGGCTGCAGGACAAGTTTGGGCATTTTCTGACGCTTGAGCCCGGGTTCGATCCGGATCTCATAGGACAGCCGTTCTCCAAAACGAAAACGGTGAATTTCCAGAAACAGTCTGGATTGATCGATTTCCGCCTGAAGCGTCGAAAATTGTCCTCCCTTGATGCTGTAACGAAACATGCTGGACAAGGACTGGCTGATGCGGCAAATCTGTTCATTCCCTTCGATGGAAGCCAGCGAGTCGATCATGCCGAGAGCGTTGTATAAAAAGTGCGGATTGATTTGCGACTGCAGCGCCACAATTTCCGCATCCTTTTTCAACAGCTCCGCTTCATAAACTTTATTGATCAAACGATGAATCTCCCTAACCATTTTGTTAAAGCTCAGACTTAATGCTCCGATTTCATCCAGGGAACGAACGGGGACGGCCGCATCGAAATTTCCGCGCTCGACTTGTCTCATATGTTCCCTCAGCTTCCGAAGCGGCTTGGTCACTCCGCCGGCAATCCACCAGACGGGAACCATCAGCGCAGCCAAAATCAGGAGGCCGATCCACAACGTCCGCTTTCCCGCACGGTTGATATCGACGAGAATATTTTCGATCCAGACGCTGCCGACGAGCATCCAGCCGCTGTCATGAAACTTGCGGAATATGTTGACCGCCGGCTTTCCTTGGACATTCGTTTTTACGTGGCCGGCGCGAAGACCGGGCGGAACGTCTATCAGCCATTCGCTCCCGGATCTCCCGATGATGGCATCGTCCTCTGCCGCGATGATGCGTCCGTTCTCATCCAGGATCACAAAACCTTGTCCGCCGATCAGGTTGAGATCGCGCAGTGCGCCCTTGAGCATCTCCGTCTTCATTTCGATGTGCAGAACTCCCACCAATTTTTGGCTGAAAGTGCTGATTTTCTTCAGCGCCTGCACAAAACTCAAGGTGTGTTCCGTACGGTTCGAGGACTCGGCGAACGACCGGGTAAGCATCCATATTGGCATTCCGTCGTTTTGCAGGGCGAGTTCGATCAATGTCTGCTTTTCCTCCTCCGCGTCGCTTCTTTCCTCATTCGTCATGTATCGTCTTCCGATGACCATTTCGCTGCCGTTCAGGTCATACACGCCGATCATGCCGATGACGGAATTGCGCAGTTTGGACATGGCCAGTTTGTTCTGATAATACTTCGTTTTTTCCGTCAGCATAATGCCGGACATGTTTTCGACGAAAACCTGAAAGTCGGAATCGCTGAAATAATTCCACGCTTCGTTCTGAATGTTTTCCATATGAATTTCCAATGTGGTCACGGTCCGGTCGGCGTTCCGTTCCAGGTTGGCGATCGTACTGCGTTCGATGTCGCGGGAGGTTTCAACATAATAAATCGAACCCGTCAAGAGCAGCGTCAAGGATACGATGGCAAAGAAGGACAAAATCAGCTTCGCTTTGAAGCTGCGCCTCACCCCGTGCCAGGGTGCGCGAATCAGGCGTCCGTATCCGCCCAAGGGCATTCCCTCCTCATCAACACATGTTCTGTGTTGTATGATTCGATCTTGCGCCTCACTCCGCCTGCCGAACCGCGGCAAATTCCGCCGGATGCTTTGAAGCGCTGTGATGTGCCCCAATTGCGGCCGAAACCGGCTGTTTTCATGATACCAGAGCCGTTGGGCGGGAAAACATGCGGGATGTTAACGTACGATTTGCCATTTTTTATCTTCTTTTGCCCGTCGATTGACGTGACGTATCCGTTTCCGTAAAATGCTTCAGAGATCATGATACCCGGAGATCACGGTGAAAGGGTGTCTCATGCCGTACGAAACTGCGGCTTGTCCGCGCGGGATGGGGTACACGATGGGGAGGGAAAAACCATGAAGACAAAATACCGCATTGCCGTCGTCGGCTGCGGCAGCATGGCGAACACGTGGGTGGAATACGCCTTGCGGCGCGGCGACGCGGAAATCGTCGCGGCGGTGGACTTGCGCATGGAAGCGGCGCAGTCGATGATTCATCGGCACGGCCTGTCCTGCCGCGCTTTTACGGACGCCGAAGAAGCGATCCGCGGCACATCGGCCAATCTCGTGTTTAACTGCACCGTCCCTGACAGCCATTATGCCGTCGCTGCCACCGCCATGCGCCTCGGGTGCGATGTGTTCACAGAAAAACCGCTGGCCGCCACGCAGGCGGAATGCGCGGATCTCGTCCGCATTTCAGAGGATACGGGGCGCACCTGCGCCGTCATGCAAAACCGGCGCTACCATCCGCACATCCGCGCGCTGCGCCGCCTGATCGCCTCCGGCGTCATCGGCCGACCGGGATATTGCGGAGCGGATTTTTTTCTCGGTCCGCATTTCGGGGGATTCCGCGAAACGATGGACAGTCCGCTGCTGTTGGACATGGCCGTCCACACGTTCGACCAGGCGCGGTTTCTCCTCGGCGCCGATCCCGTGACGGTGTACTGCCACGAGTTCAATCCCCCGGGGTCGTGGTACGCGGGAAACGCGGCGGCGATCTGCATTTTTGAAATGTCGGACGGAACCGTGTTTTGCTACCGGGGATCCTGGTGCGCGGAGGGGGCGCCCACTTCGTGGGAAGCGTCGTGGCGCATTACCGGCGAGAAAGGGACCGCGATCTGGGACGGACACGAGGCGCCGTACGCGGAAATCGCCGATTCGGCCGACCCTTCCGCGGAACTGCTGCGCGCTGCGGTGCGGGTGGACTGCCCGCCGGAGGAGACGGGCAGCATGTTTCATTACGGCTGTCTCGATGACATGTTTTCCGCCCTGAACGAAGGCCGCAAGGCGGAAACCGACTGCACGGACAACATTTACACGATGGCCATGGTGTTCGCCGCGCTGGAAAGCGCGAAGACGGGAAGAAAAATCGACGTCAAGGAATGGATGAAATCATACGGCGGCGACCATTAGCTTGACGGAAAGCGATTGCACGACAACTTCTCCCTCATCGCGCAAATCCGGGAGCTGACGTCTTCCAATCGGTCTTTCAACAAAATCCGGCTCGCGTAACGTTCCGGAATGCCGTCAAATCCGTAATGCACGCCCGCCAAACCGCCGGCGATGGCGGCAATCGTGTCCGCGTCGCCGCCCAGGTTGGCCGCTTTCTGCACGACTTCCGCAAAAGTGCCCGAAGTGGCAAGCACGTGCAGCACCCACCGGAACGTATGCACCACGAAACCGTCCGGCGGGCAGTCCGGCTCCTTTTCCAAATCGTCATCATACTCGGTGTTTCGGATTTCCGCCCGAACCGCCTCCATCAGGCCGGCGCCGTCCTGCAGCATCCGGTACGCCGCGCGGTTATAAATTGAGCACGCCTCCGCGCAGCGTTCGTCAAAATGCGTCATGTTCGACTGCAGTCGCGACACGCGCTCCACATCGTGCAGATCCGGATACAAAAGCGCCACCGGAAGACAGCGCATCAGCGACCCGTTGCCCGCGCTGCGCCCCAGTTCCCTGTGCACGATGCGCGCGGCGTCGAACCAGTCCTTCTCATACAAAATGAACACGCACCGGATAATGTTGCCCACATCTTTGGGATTCGTGTCAAACCACCGCAAAAAGCGTTCGCCGATGGCCGGAACCGGATTTTGCGGATTTTCCAAAAGGCCTTCCGCCACGCACAGCGTCATCATGGTATCGTCGGTCGTTTCCCCGGGACGCAGGTTCCAGTAGCCGCCGCCGACGAACTCCGTCAATACACCGTACCGGTCCGCGATCTCGCTCCGGGACATGAATTCCGTCGTGCCGCCCAACGCGTCGCCGACGGCGACGCCGAACAGTCCGCCTTTGATGCGGTTGATCAAGGACATGCCAAGCCCCTCCCTCATGGATGTTAAAATATGTCTTGGATTTTTTTGGGACACATGCATGTCCTATTTTACCGGGTCAATTTGTCAACAGGCTGTCACCAAACGCATGTTCGTGCAAAAAAATTGTTCGCATGGGCGAAAACGCGAAGGCGAATCCGTAAAACGGAACGGCGGGAAGCAAAAAGACCAACCGGAAATTCCGGCCGGCCTGATCATACGAAAGCGACTCCGACAGCGACTGCTTCTGTTGAAAACAAAGCTATTGCGGATCCCGGCTTTGCCTCTTTCGGAACATCGCTTGGGCATAGAACACCATGATCATCGTAAAGATGGGGAACAAACTGAACAACAAAAACTTCCAGTTTCCGGTCAGCGCCGATACGATTCCGAAGCCGATCAAAAATACGATCCCGATGATAATGGAGAGCAGCAATTGCGTTTTTCCGCCCTCTCCCGGATCGCCTTCCACCATTTTCGCCATGAGCATTCCCCCGGCCACTCCCCAGCTTCCCAGATGAACGAGAAGCAAAATGCCGAGCGCGGGAATCAAGCGGACACCGACGTCCAGCACGCTCAAAATCAGCAGCACATAGATCGCGACCAGCGTAAAATACCACGAAATCGAACGCGCCTTCCGCCAAATATGCTCATGCAGCTCATCCAACCCCTGCCGGTTCTTCGCCGCACGCCTTCCGAAATACAATCCCGATAAAGCCAACGCCATTCCGCCCAAAAGGCCGACGTATTCCATCAGCGATTCTCCTCCTCGAAAATGAACACTTCCTCGATGGTTTTCCGAAATGTCTTTGCGATTTTGTAAGCCAACTCCAATGACGGGTTGTACTTCATGTTTTCAATGGCGATGACCGACTGCCTGGAAACGCCGATCTCCTTCGCCAATTGATCCTGTGTCATCCCATACTCCGCGCGCAGTTCCCGGATACGGTTTCGCATGGACGTTTACGATCACCCCAATGGAAAGGCCGATGTAAAGGAAACTTTACGTAAAGCATACTTTACATCAGCGCCGGATGTCAAGGGGGACCATGCGCGAAAAGCAAAAAAAGAGCCGGAGACTGCGTCTCCGGCTCGATGGTTCATCTGCGGCTCCAGGCTTGAAGCGCCGGAAGTCGTTCTCGGGCTCGAAAGGTAGTTTGTCAATGCACCGTTCGGTTAAAGATCATGGAACTTCTTCATACGGACAAGTCCCAGCGGTCGTTCGGCACGATCGGGAACCAGTCCGGACGGCCGGGGTCGCGGTCGTACGGGTAGCCGCCCAATTCCTTGTAAAGCTCGGCGTAACGCTCCAGTTTGTCCCGGTCCAGCTCCACGCCGAGTCCGGGACCGTCCGGCACCCGGATTTTCCCGTCTTTGTACGCCATTTTTCCGCCTTGGATGATATCGTCCACCAGGTGATGGTAATGCGCGTCCGCCGCGAACGTCAGGTTGGGCAGCACCGCTCCCAAATGCAGCATCGTCGCCAGCTGGATGCCCAGTTCTCCGGAGGAGTGCACCGACACGCCGAGCTGGAACGTCTCGCAGACGCCCGCCGCCTTCACGCACTGCCGGATGCCGCCCCAGAATGTGGTGTCCAGCAAAATGACGTCCACCGCGAGATTCAGCACGTTGGCCGCCAGCTGTTCAAAGTTCACCACGACCGTATTGGTCCCCGTCGGGATGCCCGTCATTTCGCGGACACGGCGCATGCCGTTCAGTCCCCAGGTCGGGTCTTCAAAATAGTCGTTGTTCAGGTGCTTGATCGCGTTCCCGAAGCGGATGCTCTGCTCCACGCTGAGCGCCGCGTTGGGATCATACCGCAACCGGTCGCCGGGAAACGCCTCGCCCAGCGCAAGATAGCACTCCAGCTCATAGTCCGGATGATACACGCCGCCTTTGAGTTTGTGTGTGCGGAATCCGTACTTGCGTTTGAGCTCCCGGGTATGCTCCACCAGCTGCTCCACCGTCTTGACTTCTCCCCGGCCCGTCTTCTCGTCGGGATACCGGAAAAACAAATAGCTCGCGAACTCCACTTCGTCCCGCAGCCTGCCGCCCAGCAATTGATACACCGGCACCCCCAGCTTTTTGCCGATGATATCCAGGCAGGCGAACTCCAGCGCCGCGTACAGCTGGGTGCGGTTGTTGTAGAGGCTCGCGGTCGGATTGCAAATTTTGAACCGCATCGCCTCGATGTCGAACGGGTCGTGTCCGATCAAATAAGACTTCAGGTGGCGGAAGGCCGCTTCGGCGCTTTCTCCGCCGCCGCCCATTTCACCCAGGCCGACAATGCCTTCATCCGTGAACACTTCCACGATCGTTCGCACAAATCGCCCCCAATGCGCGCCATTGCTGTGCCGCAAAGGGGCTTCCAGGGGCACGGTCACCGTCGTTGCCTTAACATCTGTAATTTTCATGCCGATCACGTGCCTTTCCGATTAGTAGATCTGGTTCTCAGGAAACATCATGCGTCACATGCGCGTCCGATGGGTGGTTCCGCACCGCGGAACAGCGCGGGGGTTGGTGTCGGACGCCTGCGGCCGCAAAAGCCGTCGTCGGAATTTGCGGCCGCTCCTTCATGGCTGCACGGCGATACGGTCAGTCGAAATGCAGGACAATTTGCGCCAGCCCGAACGGCTCAATGGCGAACCGGATGCGGCCGTTGTCCGCACCGAGCGATTGCCGCTCCGTGCCGTCAATCGACGTTTTCGCCGCGGCGCGGACGGTCCGCTTCACGTCAAACCCGACTTCCCCGCCGACGCCGGCAATTTCCCGGAACCGCAGCACGAACGCGCCCGATTCGTCTTTTTCGATCGTCTCCAGCGACACGATTTCGCTCACCCCGCCGATCAACGACGGGACCGTCGCCGCCCGTCCGTCCGCTGCAGCGGATTCCCCACGCGATGCCTCGCCCAACCAGACGCCGGTCAGCGGGAAGCGCTGTTCCAGCCCGAGACGGTTGGCGTCCAGCACGCTCATCCGGCCTTCATACGGGACGATGGTGTAGCGGAACACCATCTTGCCTCCCTGCGTCGGCCAGAAATTGGTTCCCCACAAGTTGTTGTAGATATACGAGTAAAAGTGCGCCGGCAGCTCTTCGCGGTGAGGCTGCAGCTGGCGGAAAGAGCCTTTCACCCCGCCCATTTCCCGCGTCCGGATACGGCCAAACTGAGACAGCGGCGCGTCGTGGGTCACGATCAATACGCCGCGCCCCTGCTGCCGCATGTCCACCCACGACTGGACGGCGATATGGTCCAGCGCGGAAGCGGGCAGCAGCTGTTCCGGAAACCGTACCGTGCCGAGCGCGAGATCATAGACGAAGGAAGCTTGTCCTTCAAACGGAAACGCCACATACCCCTGCTCCACGGCGTCCACTTCTTCTTTGTCCAGCGCGATTTCGACGCCGATGACCGGGCGGTCGGCGTACAGCCAGTAGTCCGCCGTAAATTGGCGCGCCGCCGGAGCCTGCGCGTTCACCCGAATGTGCCGTGCGATCGGTCCGTGCGTTTGCTCGACGATGCGCGCCGCGCCGGTCGTCGCCACTTCCGGTCTCGGGCGCGGCAGCTTGCTGCCCCATGCGCCCCATTGGGCACGGGAAAATTCCGCGCGGAGATACTGCGCGAGTCCCCACGGCCCGGAGCCGATCCAACTTACGCCGAGGCGCTTGTCGTGAAGCTTGCGGATCGCCCCCGTCTCCGGATCGATGTCCACATCGAAGTACGGGTGCTCCGCGTCGCCCGCTGCGCTGCCGGATGTTGCCGCCCCGCCTTCCTGCGGCGCAATGCGGTACACTTTGCCGCTCAGCGCGGGCACCGAAGCCAAAAACCACAGCTCCGCCGCACCGTCCGCGCTCCGCACGACCTGCGCCGGCACCGATTCGCCGCTCGTCTCGTCCGTCACCTCAAACGCGGCGGCGTTCCGCCACGAATCCGGCACCGGCAGGCGGACGACGTCCCGTCGCTCCCAACTCAGCGAATTGAACACCGCGGCCCGCCCGTCGCCGGCCCCGAAACGCGCCGACAGCTTGCGCAGCTGTTCGCCGCGCACGCCTTCGGCGAGTTTGGCTGCTTGCTCCACGTAGCCTTTTTTCACGCGAATCGACTCGTGATGCAGCGGCGCCCGCGCGTTGCAGTCCCAAAATCCCCAGGTGTGCTCGTCAAACAGCAGCAGCTGCCGATACGCTTCCGACAACGTTTCGCGCGGATAGTCGGATTCTCCCGCGGCGTCCAGCAGCGCGCCCCACGTTTTCGCCTCCTGCAGCGCGGTCTGCGTCCGCCGGCTGAGCGCCATTTCCGGCGCGCCGGAACCGACGCCGTCCGACCACCAATCGGCGAGATCGCCTTCCACTTCCGGAATGAGGGCGCCGTATGTTTCCGCCGCGCTGTGCAGCAGTTTGGCGGCGTCGCCCATGCGCACTTTCGGATACGCCCACTTCTCGTTCCACGCCTTCACGATTTCGGCGATTTTCAGATTCGGCGGCGAATTGTCGCTGTGCTGTCCGCAAACCCGCACGAGGTAATGCGCGTATGGAAATCCCTTGCGCTCCATTTCGTCCAGCCGGTTGGACAAATTGTGTTCCGCCACCGGCAGCGACGACACGAAGCCGAGTTCGTTGCCGTCAAAGTAATGGTAAATGTTATACCAGGTCAGCACTTTCCGCTGACCGCCCGGACTTTTCCACCAGAACAGCTGCGGCGTCGTAATGTCCGGCGAACGCGTCGACAGCGTGAAGTTCGGCGTCACGTCGAAGAAGCGGATACCCGCCTGCGCCATGACGTCGATCAGCGGCCACGTATAGCCGGGCACGTCCGTCGCCATCGCCGCCTCCGCGCGCATGCCGAGGCGCTTCCACGTCGTATGCTCGATCAGCTCTTCCAGGTTCAGGACGTCGCTGTGCATGTGCAAATACAGGCCCTGCACCAGGATTTGGCCGTTGGCGATATATTTTTTCAGCTTTTGCTTTTCTTCCTCGGTCGCCGCCCGGAGAAACTCGTCGATCAGCCAGGATACTTCCACCGTCCACACAAACCGCGAATCCTCCGGCCAATGTTCCGTCAGTTCGCAATAGGTCAGCGCTTTGCGCATGTTGTCGTTTTGCAGATGAATAATGTCTTCCGGCAAATGCGTATAGCCGATGTCCGTGTGCGTGTGGTGGTTGAGCATCACTTCCCATTTGCGGCGCAGTCCGATTCGCCCTTCGAAACGTCCGGACCATTCGCCCGATGCGGCCTGCGCCTCCACCAACACCGCTTCTTCTCCGGTATCCGGCACAAAAAACGTCACTTCATGCCGGCCAAACGGCAAGTCCATCTCGATCGCGCCGGACTTGCCCGCAGCTTTCCATTCGAATACGACGGTTTCCGGGTTTTCTTCGGTTTTCAAAATGCGCGCGCGCATCATATTGTGCAGCACGCCGTCGATATATTGATAAAACACCGTCGATTCCACCGATTCGATGTGCAAACCGACGGGATAATGCACCAGCTCGATATCCTTGTAATGCAGCCCCTCGCCCTTGACGACCGCAAACGTCAGTTCATTTTCGCCGTCGCGCAGCACTTCGGAAGGAATCGTCGCCCACCACGTGTGATCGTAATACATGTTGGGCTCCCAGTCGCGCATTTCATACGAAAACGTCTTTTCCCAGCGGTTGCCCCACGGCCATTCCCGGCCGTTGATTCTGGGCATGAACCGAGCGAACAAATGCGGCACCAAATCTTTGGTCGACGACTTGTCGAAATAATTTCCGTTCAGTTTCGCCTTCAAGAGCAAAAGCCCCCGCGTGCCGCCTTTCCAGTCGAACAACATTTTGTAACGATACAAACGGTTGCCGGCATAATCGTCCTCGGGGCTCGGATGAATGACCGGCCAATCCGCGGGGTCGTCGACCCCCACCCGGAATTCGACATTTTGACGGATCTTGTTCAGAAATGCCGGCACGTCCGCCGAATACACGACTTTTCCCGTATCGGGAGTCAATTTGAACACAACGGTGCAATTGGCATGCGCGTTCGCCAAGTCCATACAGCCCCTTCACGCACAGGTAGTGTTTTCGCGGTTATTTCTTTTCGACGATCGTAAGACCCTGCATCATATTTTTTTGCAGCACCGAGAACAGCGCCAACGTCGGAACCGACGCGATCAACGCCGCCGTCAAGAGCGCGGGAATGTTCGACGACGCGTACAGGCCGCGCATATTGGCCAACCCGGCCATCAGCGGACGCACGTCGGCGGATCGGCTCAACGTCATGCCGAACAGCAGCTCGTTCCAAATGTACGTAAATTGAAACAAAAACAGGACCGACACCGGCGCCGCCGCCAGCGGCAAATAAATCCGCACAAACACGCCCAGGTCGTTGCACCCGTCCAGTCTCGCCGCTTCCGCGACTTCTTTGGAAAACGTCATGAAGTAGTTGCGCATGACGAACAGGCAGAACGGGATACAAATGGCGATATAGTACAGGATCAACCCGATGCGCGTGTCGTACAGCCCCGCTTCCGCGTACATTTTGAACACCGGGATCAAATACATCTGAACCGGAAAAATCGTGCCGCTGTAAATGAGCAAAAACCAGAACATGCGCCCCTTGAGCTCGAGCGCGCTCAGCGCGAACGCCGCCAGCGCGGCGACCAAAATCGCGAAGACGGCGCCGACGACGCCGTACAGCAGGCTGTTCAGAAAGCCGCTGCCGATATTGGCCTCCACCCAGGCATACCGGATATTTTCCCAAATGCGGAACTGCTCGGGCAGATCCCAAATTTCACCGGAGAAAAACCCTCTCGTGCTCTTGACGGCGTTGATCAACACAAACCAGAGCGGCATCAGCCAGACGACGGACAACAGCGCCAGCAGCGCGTAAATGAAGGCCCGAACCGCCTTTCTCATGGTCATGCGTCACCCGCCTTCATGGTCGATCTCAAATAAGCCCACGAGAGCACGATAATGATGGCCGACAGCACCACCGCGATGCTGGAGCCGTACCCGTAGTTGGACATGACGAACGTTTCCCGGTACATCGTGACCGCCAACGTTTCCGAAGAGCGGTAGGGGCCGCCGGTCGTCATGACCCAGATCGTGTCGAACACCTTGAAGCTGTTCACCAGCGACATGAGCACGACGACGCTGGTAATCGGCTTGAGCAGCGGAAAGGTGATATGGTAAAACATTTTCCATCCGGTAGCGCCGTCGATCAACCCCGCTTCCAGCGGGTCCTTCGGTATGGCGTTCAGGCCGATCAGAAACAGCACCATATTCGTGCCGACGTTTTGCCACGTGTAGGTGAAAATCATCGCGATCGTGTGAAACGGCGGCTGCTGCAGCCAATTGAACGCCAGCTGGTCGAGCCCGATCTTGTCAAACAGCTGTGTGATCCCGTTGTTGGAGAGCATGAACGCGAAAATGACGCCGGAAGCGGTGGCGGACATGGCATGCGGCAAATAAATGATGTTCTTGAACACCTTTTGCCAGCGCACCCGGTTCAGCACAACCGCGAACAAAAGCCCCAGTCCGACAGGCAGCAGCAGGGACGCCAGCACCCAGATCACCGTGTTGATGATCGAAACCTGGAAGTTCCCGTCCATCCATATGTTGGCGTAATTTTGCAGTCCGACAAACTGCGGACGGTTGATGCCGTCCCAGTCCGTGAAGCTGTAGTACAGCGTCACGATGGCGGAATAGTTGAAGTACACCGCGGCGAAAACCACGGCGGGCAGCAAAAACAAATACGGTGAAAGCCGGCTCCCGATGGAATGCCTCTTCTTGTCACGTCTGCGGCTCCCGTTCATCAAATCCCTCCATCAATTCCCGGGAGCGGCCGTTTGGCCGCTCCCGCGAGAATTGCTGTTTCGCATGCGCTTACTGAGCCCAGTATTGTTTCGCGTGATTTTCAATCGTCTCCAATACGGTCTTATACTGATCGGGGTTCAGGATAAAACGCCCGAGTTCTTCCACTGCGAATTCGGAAATTTGCGGCGGCGTCGCTTCCCAGTAGCGCTGCAGGAGACGGTGTCCGCCTTCCTCGATGTCCTTGAACACTTTGTTCGTCACCGCGTTGGTCGCTTGGACGCCCGGACGAATCGGCGCAAATCCTTGCGACTCGATCCAAAGCTGCTGCGCGTCCTCCTTCATGAACTCGCGCAGCGCCTTCAGCGCGTCTTCCTTTTGCTTGGAATGTTCCGCGACGAGGATCGGACCGGTTTCGAAAATGACCGAAGGGCTGACGCCGTCGCGGATCGGCGGCAAAATAAACGCCCCGTAATCTTCGCCGGGCACCATCTCCGCCTGCATCAGGTTGTTGTTAAACCATTGGCCGACCAGATGCATCGCAATGTCGCCCTGGATAAAGTCTTGCAGCAGGTCTCCGTCGATTTTGCCGGGCTGCGAGAAGTACCCCTTGTCCAGCATATCCTTGTAAATCTCCATGACCTCGACGACGCCCGGGTCCGTGTATGCCGCCTTGCCCACCATCACATCGGCGTACAAGTCGGGATCATATTTGGCCAAAAGCTCCGCGAACCAGATGAAGTTTTGCCAGCCTTGGAACGACAGTCCGAGCGGAGTCACGCCGTTTTGCTTCAGCGTTTCCGCCACCTGGATGAATTCGTCCCAAGTTTTCGGCTCTTCCAGTCCGTATTCGTCAAACACCTTTTTGTTGTAGAACACGTTCCAGTATGAAACCGACAGCGGCGCGCCGTAAATTTTGCCTTCGAAAGAGAACGCATTGGCCAGGTCGGGGTTGATGCCTTCGACCGGAATGTAGTAGCGCTGCCATTCCTCGGTCAGGTCCGCGACCAAACCGGATTTGACGATGTCTTCCATGCGGAATCCCGACCACCAGGAAAACAGTGCGGGCGGGTTGTTGCCCTGCAGCGTTTGCCGGACGACGGTTTGATACTCGGTCGTTCCCGCCGTCGGCACCGACTTGAATCCGACGCCCGTGTTTTCGGCGATCAATTCGCCGACCTTGTCGAGATTTTCGACCCAACCGGCTTTGTCGTGAAAAAAGTCGAGGTAAACGCTTTCAGTCGGTTTGTCCTGATCGGCGTTCGCGCCGTTTCCTTGATTGTTTCCTTGACCATTTCCCGAATTCGAGTTGCCGCCACCGGAACACGCAGTTGCGACAAGCGCGATAATCACCAGGATGGAAATCAGAAGATAGCGCTTGTTCATACTGGTACCTCTCCTCCATGTAAGTTCTGGTTGTTGCTAACTAGCTTTTTCTCTCTTTCCGCGTTTCATTCTCCCCGGGACTCCTCATCTTCCCGCACTTCGTGCACCTTTTCTTTACCCTCCTGAATGTGTCTCGTCAAAAGCGCTTTCAGCATTTCCGCGTCTCTCTTTCTTAAGACCTGGATCACCTCCTTGTGCTGATCCTGCCCGGATTTCATTTTTTCCTTGAACCGGTTGTGGAAATAACGGGCCGACTGGGTGTGAAAATTCAAGGCTTTGTAGATTTGCAGCATTTTTTTGTTGCCCGCCGCCCCCACCAGCGTTTCGTGAAACTGCGCGTCCAAATCGTTAAACTGAAAATAATCGAACTGTTCCGGCGGCTTGGCCAGCTCTTCCTCGCCGCGTTCGTAAATTTGTTCGAGCAAATCGATCTGCTCGTCCGTAATGTGCTTGCAAATTTCGTGACAAATGCCCGTTTCCAGGATCAGGCGGACGTCGAACAGCTCCAGCATGTCCTGTTTGGTAAACGGCGTGACAAAGGTGCCGACTTTCGGCTTGACCGTGACGAGCCCTTCCGCGGACAGCCGGACGATCGCGTCCTTGATCGGCGTATGGCTGACGCCCCACTGCTCGGCCAGCGCCGGCAAATTCAGCCGTTCACCGGGCGCGAACAGCCGCGTCGTAATGGCGGTTTTCATCCGTTTATAAACGATCACCGACAGATCTTCCGTGCTGATTTTGTTCATGATCCCCGAATGCATGTTTCATCCTCTTTCTTTGACCTGGAAATTCATGACGAAACCCAAAATCCGAATCCGGTCGTCTCTGACCGTTAACATTCCCGGAGTTCACACGGTTTTATCAACACTTTGAAAGATGATAAATTTATCATTTATGATTTTTTATTTATGATCATAAACCAGGTGTCGAATGATGTCAATATGCCTCGACTTCCTGAAACGGGAAAAAAGCCCGATCGAAACCGTGTGACACAAAAAAAACCGACCGCTCACGATCAGGTTGATCCGTCCTCTCCCGACACAGTTCGCCAATGTTCGCGCCGGTTCGATGCGCCGCGTCCATGCTCGCCCCTGCCGCATCATGGCTCCAAGTGCCGAACATCACGCGTATCGTTCAGCCGGAGGCGGCCCGGCACCACAACAAGTGCAGCACGCCGAACGCCATGTGCCGCTCGGCCTTCTCCACCACGAGCGGCGAGTCGCGCACAAGACCGAGAATATCGCGATCCAGATGACAGCCCGCGATCCGGTGGGCGAGCGGATCGACCGCTTTCTGGACGAAGGCGACCGCCTTGTTGCGGCCCAACCCGTGTTCCATGAGAAGCACCCGCCCGCCGGGTTTGCACCACCGGTTCAGCTTCCGCAGCATGCCGGCCGGATCGCGATAGGCGCACAACGTCAACGTGGACACCACGGTGTCGAAGGCGTGATCGGGCAAGGTCAACGTTTCCGCGTCGCCTTGAATAAAGCGCACATTCAGTCCGAATTGCCGGTCGTTCGCCGTTTTGGCCGCCGCCAGCATCGCCGGGCTGAAATCGACCGCCGTCAGTTCGACATCCGGCGCGTAGAAGGGAAAATTCGCCCCCGCTCCGACCCCGAGTTCCAACACGCGGCCTTCGGCCACATGCAGCAGCCGGCGGCGATACGCGCCGAGTTCGAGTCTTCGCCTTTTGTTGTCGTACATCGCGGCCTGTTTGTCGAACTTTCTGATCAACGTTTCCTTATTCATCGGCAGGAACTCCCTTCGGTCGGTTCGGCGCGATGCCTCTCCAGAGCACCCTGGACATCGTCTCCATCAGAGGCTGCAGCTGACACCGCTGCGGATCGATCAGCCATTCGATCAACACCCCTTTGAGCAATGCGTCGATCATGACGCCCAAGTGTCGCGGATCCACCTCCGCGGCGATGTACCCTTTGCTCCGCATGTCCTTCAGGAAGGCGCCGACGGCGTCCAGAACCGTCCCGTAGACGGTCTGAAGTTTTTCGCGCACTTCCGGCTCCCGGGTGGAAGTGACAAATTCAAAGAACAGCATGGGATTGCCGTTCCCATCCTCCAGACAATCGAGCTGGGATTGGAACCATTGCCGCAGCGCGCGCTCCGGGTCTTCGGCTTCCAAAATCGCTTGAATCTGTCCCGGCAATTGCCTTTGCTGCCGGCTTAAATGGCGCTCCATCATGGCGAGGTACACATCCTGCTTGCTCGAAAAATGCCAGTACACCGCTCCCTTGGTCATGCCCGCCGCGGAAGCGACTTTCTCCAGCGAAGCGCCGCCGTAACCGTGCTCGGCAAACACTTTTTCCGCCGCTTCCAATATGCGCGTGCGCGTATCCGCGAGAGCGGCGCCTTCGCCGTTGTGCCTCTCCGCCTGTTTTTCCCGCAGCCATTCCCTCATTTCCCGCTTGCCGCCGAAATGTCTGCGCACCGCGGTCCAATGCACGCCCGCCAGTTTGGCCACTTCGGCGAACGTAATCCGGTCGAACGGCTCCGACGCCGCGAGCTGTTCGGCCGCCCGCATGATCTTTTCGTGTACGCTCACATCCGCACCTCCTCCATGTTCGTGTGATCCTTCACCGCGTTTTCCATTACCGGCATACGGAGAGGATGGCTTGTTCGAACGGTCGTTGATCGGCGTACTTATCGGTGTTTAATTTACATACCTATAGGTATGTAAATATAATATTTTCTCCGCGAAACCGTGTCAATCCCATGTCCAGCCGGGCCCCGTCAGGACAATGCCCGTTCTCAGAAAAGATTTCACGGCGAAAGCAATGCCTGCGCCGGCGCAGGACGCACGGGCATTAAGGATTTCCATGCGGTGTCGAGCCCAATGGAAACAATCATGGCGCCCATCACGATAAAAACGGCAAGTTGCGAGATACGAGACCACCAGCCTCGCATTACATGTCAAGGTGTTCCGTAACGGAGCGCTGTGGATGGGATGCCGGCATCGGCTTCTTTCCGGCAAATGGCAGGTATAGAAGCAGGCATAGGATGAGCACCACCCCTTCCAATGACAGCAAGTACCAGGGATGCGGGCCGAGGAAATCAAGCAGCGATGCCGTCTCCGGTTTGCGTGACAGGAACATGTAGTTGCCGCCGGTCACGATGTTGACCGCATAGACGACACCGGCAAGCAAGTTCAGGAATACCATGGTCACCGCGATCGACTTCATTGTCGGCCGAAACCCTTCCACCCAAACCATATGGAGAACAGCAAGAATAATGGCGAAATGCGCCGCAAAAAACTCGATAAACCGGTAATGCGGAAAGTCGTAATAAAGCACCGGCGTGAGGATCGCCTGCATCGCCCCCCCAATCCCCGTGAAATACACGATTTGAAAAACGGCGCGACTCCTCAGCAGCAGCATCGCCACGCACATGTACAAGGAAACGGTGCACAGTTCCAGCGGCAACGTACTGCTGACGTCGAACATGTTTTCCGACAAATACCAAGCATTCAACGAGAGTTCGCACAACATCAGCACAGCCGCCAGGGCATATCTGGTGATGACGCTCCTGCGTCGATCCCGCAGCCAATGTCTGGACAGGAACAGCGCGGCAAGCAAAAGGGCGAATATCATCAGGGCCGCCAAATGAGCGGTGGAGTACGCCGTGAAAGAATTCGAACTCTGGGCATCCAGCCATTCTTTCATGAAATCACCCCTACCAATCCGATCATGAAGAAGCGCGTGCCGCCCTGGTGCGGATCAACATTGGAACCCGCTCCTCGCACGCGCTTCACCGTTTCCTTCGGAAACACATTTGGTTGACGCAGACGCGTCCTGCTTTTTTTGCCGCTTTTTTGCCCATTGCGCGCCTCACCCCGGCTTCATCCGCTGCAGGAAACGCGAAACCGCTTGCAAAAACGGAGAAAACTGCGGCCGTTTCCAACGGATGCTTCCGTTATCGCCCGCTGCCTTCGTGTTGGAGAAAGAAAACCCCTCACCCGTTCGTTGTTGCGGGTCGTATTATCGCCCGGTGGCTAGGTGGGACGCCTCGAAGCTACAGAATTTTTTCGATTTTCACCGTCCGCGTCTTGGACAGATCCACATATGCGTCGCCGATTTGCACCAGCGGATGCAGCGGATCATGCTGGTGCACCAACACGACCGTGCCCTGCTGTTGATTCGTCAGTTGCACTTTCTGTCCGATCATGGACTGCATGATCTTTTGGATAAACAACCCGGTGATCGCGGGATCGAGCGCACTGTAAGCGTCGCTGCTCAGCTGATACAGCACTTCGTGAAACGCGGAAGCGTCGCGGTATGCCCGCGGGGACGACATCGCGTGAAAAATGTCCGCCACCGCGACGATGCGGCTGAAAAGATCGATTTCATCCCCCTTCAAACCCGAAGGGTATCCGCTTCCGTCCAGCCGTTCATGATGCCGGAGCGCAACGAGCGCCTGCTGTTCGGTAATGCCCGGCGTATTGCGCAGCAGTTCGTAGCCGAACACCGTATGTTGCTTCATGAGTGCGAATTCTTCTTCCGTCAGCTTCCCCGGCTTGCTCAAAATTTCTTCCGGTATTTGCATTTTGCCCACGTCGTGAAGCAGTCCCGCCGTCGTCAGCTGCATCAGGTCCTGCTCCGGCAGCCCCATCCATTTGCCGATCATCGTGGAGATCATGCCGACGGCAATGTTGTGACGGTACGTGTAGTCGTCCTTGGCCTGCAGTTCGGAAAACAGATCGAACAGCCCTGAACTCACGGCGACCTCATGAACCATCGGAATGACTTCGCTGCGAAGTTCATCGACCGGCACATTGTTGGACCCGCGAATTCCTTCAAACAGCGCTCCCGCCTGCCGCACCGCTTCGTCAAGGGCGATCTGCGTCTGCGAAGGCCGTGCTGAGGCGGACGGTTCGGGCGGTGCGGAAGGTTCGGCGTCCGTGACATCGTCGGCCGTCAAGAAAATTCCATGTTTTTCCAGTAATGCGACATGCTCGGCCGTGATCGTCGTGGCAGCGGGGACCAGCAAAATGCCGCTCGTGCTGAACACATCTTCCACCACTTTTTTTCCGATCACTTGATTCCAAACTTCCATGATACTCAACGATGTTCCCCCCTGCCATGTTCTGCGTCAATAGCCGTCAACGGTACCGTGAAGCGAAGATCTTCTGCCGCCGTCCATCGCGTCGCCGCGCCCAACGCGGGTCGCCAGGCCGCGCATCCGGCCTGAATCCCCTTCCAAAAAAGGCGTGCTTTCGGACGTACGCCCGTCTGCGGTTCGTCAAAACAGCGCTCTACAACTGCTTGCGGGGAGCCTTTTCCAATTATTAATTATATTAAAAATGGGGACCAGGTAAAGAGTGGATGAAAACAAACGCGCGCATAACGGCAGGGGACGCCGCCGCGAAACGGAAGTTGGCCGACTCTATGCGGCAAGCTGCGCGCCTATGGAGGGGGAAGCCCCGGACTTGTGTGCCCTTACGGGCGGCTCACAGCGCATCACCCGCCGGACCGTCCGGGGCGTTCGGGAGAGTCGGTGCTGCGAGCGCCGCCGCGAAATTCGAGCGGCTTTTGGCCCGTATATTTCAAAAACACTTTCGTGAAATATCTCCGGTCGGAATATCCGAGTTCTTTGGCGATATGCGCCACGCTTTTGGAGGTGAACGCGAGCAGCGCCTTCGCCTTGTCCATCCGCTTGCGGGTCACGTATTCCAAAAACGTCTCCCCGTACGCCTGTTTGAACAGCATGCTGAAATAGGACGCGCTGATGCCGAGATGCGCCGCCACCTCATCGACCCCGAGATCCCTTGACAAATTCCGGTCGATATACCGCCCGGCTTCCGCCATGAGCGATTCTCCGTTTCTTTTCCGCTCCGCGCCGGCCTTCATGCCGTCCATCCATTCCCGGATAAAGCCGAGCCACTCCTTGAACGTCAGTCCGTATTCGATGCTGTTCCACAGCCGGTTTTCCTGCTCCGGCGAAGTCAGGCCCATTTGCTTCATTTCGCGCAAAAGATGCAAGGCGCAGTAGTTGATGACGTGTTGAACCCGGTGCAGCGGCGCGTCTCGCAAGTGCGCCATCCGCCCGGACAACTGCGAAAGCGCCGCCTCCGCTTCGCCGGGATGGCCCTTTCGCCAGGCGGAGACGAGCCGTTCCACCGCGTCCCACAACATCTCTTCCATGCTTTCGCCGTCCCGCGGCCGATCCGGCGAAAAAACCGCGACCGCTTGCCCTCCTTGATGCAGGTGCATTCCTTTGCGAACCGCGCGGTACGCGTCGGAAAGTTCGGCGATGGACAAAGGCTCGCCGCAAACGCCGACGTTGAGCTCCGTCTTGACGATCGCGGCCGCCTGCCGGACGCGAACCGCCCAATCGTCCGCCGTCACCCGCACGAGATCGCGCAGCGCCTGCTCGTCGGGCTCTCCCTGGATCAGCACGCACCATTCGCCGTCCCGCGTCTGCACGACCGCGTGCGTCAACGACAGCGGCTGCAGCGTTTCGGTGATCGCCTTGTGCACGGCATAATTCCACAATTTCCGCTGCTTATCCGACCAATGGCGCGACCGATGCGAATAGGTGTCCGCGTCCAGCACCATGAGCGCGTACCGCTTGTCCGTCAGCCCGTGCTCAATCCCCGCGAGCACCAGACTGTTCGGGGACACGTCCGCATAGTCCATCAAAATGTCGTACCACACTTTTTCGCCGACCAAATCCATCATCTTTCCGAACCGGAGGCGCTGCTCCCGGTTCCGGCGCTGCCGTTCCTTCCGGTCCGCGACCGTCCGGCGGATGACATCGGTCAGTTCGTCGTACGGAATCGGTTTCAATATATAGTCTTTCACGCCGTATTGAATCGCGGCGCGCGTATATTCGAAATCGCCGTATCCCGACAGCATGATGATGTCGCAATCGTGCTGATTCTCGCGCAAGCGCCGCACCAACTCCAGCCCGTCCATGACGGGCATGCGGATATCGCACAAGACGAGATCGACCGCATGCCGCTCCAGCAGCTGCAGCGCTTCGCGGCCGTTTTTCGCCGTGCCGATCACCTGCAGTTCCAGCGCATCCCAAGGAATGACCTGCAGCAAATTTTCGGCGATGTGCACCTCATCGTCGACGATCAGCACGCGCCCCTTTCCCTCGTGGCCCATCATCCCCACTCCTTGCCGCTTACTTGCGCTTGCCGGCGGGCACGACGCAGCGAATCGTCGTTCCCTGCCCCGGCATCGAACAAATCCACAAACCGTACTCCGGACCGTAAACGATGCGCAATCTGTCCGCGACGCTGCGGAGGCCGAGCCCCCTGCGTTCGGAAGGGACCGGCCGCTCCTCAGGTTCGCGCGGCATCTCGTCTTCGGCCGCGTATTGCAGCCGCGCGAGCGTCTCATGGTCGATGCCGATGCCGTTGTCGCTGACGGTGATGATCGCCCTGCCCTTTTCCAGCGTTCCCTCGATGCGAATCATCCCCGGGTATTCGATGCCTTCGAATCCGTGCTGAATGCTGTTTTCCACCAGCGGCTGCAGGGTCAGTTTCAAAATCGGAACGTCCCGCATCGCGTCCGGAATGTCCAGTTCATAGTCGAACAGCTCGTTGAAGCGAAATTTTTGAATGTCCAGATAGTCTTTCAGATGCTCGATTTCCTGGAAGAGGGGAATTTCCTCCTGTTCCTGGAAACTCGTGCGCAGGATGCGTCCCAGTCTCAGCACCATCTGGCTCACTTTGCGCCCGTCGTTGCGCATCGCGAGCACATTGATCGATTCCAGCGTGTTGAACAGAAAATGCGGTTTGATTTGCGCCTGCAAAAGCCGCAGCTCCGCTTCCGTCTTCTGGCGCTGTTCCCGCTTCACTTGCTCGAGCAACTGCTGAATGCGCGCGACAAAATTGTTCATCCCGCGGGCGAGCATCGCGACTTCGTCGTTCCCTGCGCCCTCGCGGAAGCGAATGTTCAGCTCGCCGCCTTCCACCCGGCGCATGAACCGCACGATGCGGACGATCGTCCGCGCGACGCGGTGGACGCCGAACAGCAAAAACACGAGCGCGGACAGCACGCACATCGCCGTCACCGCGGCCACCCAACCGGCATACCGGTTGATCTCCCGCGACAGCGAGCTCCACGAAGTGACCGATACGAGCCGCCAGTCCTCCAGCCCGATCGGAAAGCTGGACAGCACGCTGTCCGTGCCGGCAAAGCGCAGCCGCTCGCTCTGAAACCCGCCGGACAGCGGAACGTCCCCTTCCGCATGATCCGCGAGCCGCTGCCCCGCGCCCTCCCCGGAACTGTCGAACAGCACGAGTCCCCCGCCGTTGACGATCATAAAGCGCGTTTCGTATTTTTCCCGATGGAACTGGTACTGCCGGAAAATGTCCTCCAGTCCCGAATTTTTGATCTGCACGAGCAAAATGCCTTTGTCCTGCAGCGTATCGATATCTTTGACGAGCCGGATTTGGGTGAACACCTGATTGGTGCCGGTCAGCTCCGGCACTTCGAAAGGGCCGACCCACAGCGGATATCCGTTGCGTTCAAACACTTTCTCGTACACCGGCTGCTCCTTGAACTTGGCAAACGGCAGCGCGTCGAATTTGTCGTTCGCATAAATCCGGATCATGCGCTCGTCGGACAAAATGTACATCAATCCGAAACTGACGGAGGGGTGATAGACGAGCAGCTCCCGGAACTTTTGCTGCACTTCGTTCAACGCGAGATAATTGATCTCGGTCACGTCCCGCTGCGAATACAGGGGGGAGTTCAGGATTTCCTGGACCGCCTGCGTGGCGATGGTGCTGTCGGTCACCTTGTTCATTTCCAGAAAAATGAACCGCACCGTGCCGCTGAGCGCACGCAGCGAAATTTCCGCCTGCTGCGCGTACTTGTCTTCAATCATGCCCGAAATGAACACGTAGGCGGAAACACCGAGGACGAACAAGGGGATGACGATCAAAGCGAAAAAAGCAGTGAACAATTTGACGCGCAACGACATCGATGATCACTGCTCCTTTCACAAACAATATGCCATTATCCTTTGACACTGCCCGCCGTAATTCCTTCAATGATTTTTTCCTGCAGCACCGCGTACAGCGCGAGCACCGGGGCGACACTGATGACGATGCCGGTGCAGATGAGGGCGTAATTGGTCTGAAAAGCGTCCCGGAAGCCGACCATGCCGGTGGGCAGCGTGCGCAAATGGTCTTTGCTGATAAAAAAGTTGGCGAGCAAGTATTCGTTCCAAACGCCGATGAAATTGACGATAAACACGGTCACAAGCGCCGGCAGCGTCAAAGGCAGCACGACCAGGAAAAACAGGCGAAGGGCGCCGAGCCCGTCGACAATGCCCGCTTCCTCCAGTTCGCCCGGAATCGACCGCATGAACGCCGCGACGAGCAGCACGCTGATCGGCAGCGCGCCCGCCGTATAGGGCAAAAACAAGGACCAGTGCGTGTTCAAAATGCCGAGATCCTTTACGAGCAAATATTGCGCGATAAACAGCACGTTGCCGGGAATCAGCATGCCGATGAGAATAAACTGGTAAATCCATTTGCTCGCGACGGCGAATTTCATCCGCGTCAAAGCGAACGCCGCCGCCGCGGCGAGCAGCACGCCGGCCGCCGAAGACGAAAGCGAAAGATAGGCGCTGTTGAAAAAGTAGACGTTGATTTTCGCCCTCGTCCACGCTTCCGCGTAATTTTGCAGCGTCCAGCTTTCCGGCAGGCCGAACGGCCGTTCCGCGATGTCGATGTTGTTCGTTTTCAGCGAGGACAGCAAAATGAACGCGAACGGCGTCAGCACGGCGGCCACATACAGCATCAGCAGCAAGTGCGGCAGCGTTTTTTTGATTGTGGCGGGCATCAGCCATCCGTCCTTTCGTTCGTTCTGCCGAAAGCCAGTTGATAAAAGGCGGTAATCAACAGCGCGATGGCGAAAATGATGAGCGACAGCGCCGTGCCGTATCCGTAATCGCCGAAGCGGATCGCCTTGGTGACCATGTAGGAAGCCATCACTTCGGTCGCCCCGACCGGGCCGCCGCCGGTCATGACCAGCACGATATCGACGACTTTCATCGCACCGGCGATGGACAGCATGACGATGACGGAGATGACCGGCCAGATCAGCGGGATCGTGATGCGCAGCGCCCGCTGCCATCCGGAGGCGCCGTCGATTTCCGCCGCTTCGTTCAATTCCCGCGGAATCGCCAAAATCGCCGCCAGCACGAGCACGATATAGAAGCCGACCCACTGCCAGGCGTTGGCGATCAAAATCGCCCACATCGCCATTTTCATGTCCGCCAGCCAGTAGATTTCCTTCACTCCGAACAGTCCGAGAAATTTGTTGACAATGCCCGCCTCCGGATCGTACATGAATCCCCACAAGATGCCGATGACGGCCGTCGAGACGATCGAAGGCATGAACACCGTCGTCTTGTAAAAGCCTTGCAGCCGCTTCACGCCGGAAATCAAAATGGCGAAAAAGACGATGACGGGAATTTGCACGAACACCGAAAACAGCAAAATGTACACATTGTTCAAAATCGACTGGCGAAACTTGCTGTCCGAAAACGCTTCGGCGAAATTGTCCAATCCGATGAACCGGGGCTCGTTCAATCCGTCCCAATCCGTAAATCCGTAGTAGACGGAAGACAGCATGGGATAAATGAAGAACAGCACGTAGAGCGCGAGCGCCGGCAATACGAACAGGAGATAAATCCACGGATTTTTCAGCGTGCCCGCCATTCGTCTCTTCCTCCTTCGCAACCGTACCCTTCGCCGGAGCGCGTTTTCCGGCGAAAGGTTCTGAAACGAAGTGCCGCTCGCACGGAGCGGGCGGCACTTCAGCCTTTCCTATTGACCGCTTTCCTCATCCATCACTTTCTGAATCGCTTTCGCCGCCTGCTCCGCCGTCGCCTTGCCGGCGATGATCGCCTGGATTTGCACCTCGGTTTCCTGATACACCTTGGAAGGGATCACCGTTTCATAGTGCGAGAACGCCCCGCCCGCCTTTTCCGCCACGTCCAGCACCTGGAGCACGACCGGATCGTCCACCTTGCTCAGGGCGCTTTCGTCGCTGATCTTCATCGACGGCAGCACGCCGTCTTCCAGCAGGCCGCGAATTTGCATTTCGTCGTTGTACATATGCTTGATAAACGCCTTGATCGCCTTCAACTCATTTTCGTTGGCGTTCGCCGAAAAACCGTATCCGTTGGCCATGTTGCCGTTCACATACGTCTGGTCGCCGATGCCGTCGGCCGCCGCGGGCATCGGGAAATAGCCGATATCCTCCGGCGTGACGTCCTTGGTGAGATCGTCGTTGCGGAACGCCGACGACCGCCAGCTGCCGTCGAACAGCATGCCGGCTTTGCCCGTCAAAAATTCGTTCAACTGCTGGTCGTACGACATGCCCAGCTCGCCTTTGGAGAAGTAGCCTTTATTCACCCATTCCTCGTACTTGGCGTACGCCCGGATCACTTCCGGGGAGTCCCACTTCAGCGAACCGTCCGCGAATTTCGCCACAAAATCCGGGCCGGCGTAACGTCCGATCAGCGTGTTGACGATCATGTTCGGCACCCAGCCCGCCTGGCTGCCCATAGCGATCGGCGTCACGCCGTTCGCTTTCAACGTTTCCGCGACCGCGTCCAGCTCTTCCATCGTCTTCGGCACCTTTAGGCCGTACTGATCAAATATTTTTTTGTTGTAGAAAAATCCTTCGTTGTTGCCGCCGATCGGCAGCCCGTACACTTTGCCGTCGACCATGAAATCGCTGAGATTCAAAAACTTGTCGGAAAGGCCGAGCTCCGCGAGAATCGGCGTCAGATCGAGCAGCCTTCCGGCCTTCGCGTACTTTTGCGCGTCGCCCATGCCGCCGAACAAATCGAAAATCGTCGGCTGCGTGCCGGCGGCCATTTCCGCGGGCAGCTTCGTATAGCGGTTGACCTCGTCTTCCACCCCGTCCAGTTCGATTTTCAGCCCGGGCACTTCCGCTTCCGTCCGCGCGACCGCGTCTTTCAAAATCGCCAGACGAAACTTTTGCGCATCGCCGACCTGAATGTGCCGCAGCGTAATCGTAAACGGTTCGACTTGTTGACCTCCGCCGTCGTTTCCGCCTCCTCCGTTTCCGCCGCTTCCTCCGCTGTTTCCTCCGGTTTTGGCGTTCCCGCCGTTGTTGCCGCCTCCGTTTGCGGCGTTTCCGCTGCCGCCGTTTCCGGCGTTGCCGCCGCCGCAAGCAGACGCGAAGAGGCTGACGACGAGCAAACACGCCAACATCGCGATGATGCGTCGTTTCATATGATGACCTCCTTATTGGATTCGACTCCGCCATCCCTTGATGCGCTTGATTTGTGTGTCTTGATTATAGGAGAAACGTCCTTCGTCATAACAGGTTGACATTTCTGGAATCGGGGGGGAAATTCCTCTACTTCGCGCGGAATCGGTCGCTTTTTCAGCTTCGGGATCGCGGATGCCGCGCTCCATGCGGTCCAAGCGGACCAGGCGATCCGCTCGCCGATGCAGCGCTTCAACGGCGGCAACTCTTTCACGTCTCGCACTTCCCGCTTTTCGCCCACGCGGCGCTTCGACGGGAAGCGGACAACCCCGGCTACGAGTGGCGGACAAGAGCGGATACGCTGCGAACGACTGCGACAACGGTCGACAGCGGACAAACGTGGTGACATCGGCGGACGGATGTCCATCGCGCCGCCATCTTCCCCTCTCATGCGGCAAAAAGCCCGAAAACCATGAACGGGTCATGGCTCTCGGGCTTTAAGAGAGATTGTAATCAGGCTTGACCTTCACGTGGAGTGCTCCCCATCGAGCTGCTGGTTGCGGCCGTTGAGCGGCTATCCGAATTCTAAACGGACATCCGTGTCCGTTAGAGCGGATTTTTGCGAAAAAGAAAAGTTTAACGGACACCGGTGTCCACAAAAAACCAAAAAACTCGAATTTCGCAAGCTTTTTGGTTTTAACGGACACCCATGTCCGTTAAAAGTCGGCAAATCGCAAAAATGGGCTGTAACGGACATCCGTGTCCGTTAAAAATGCGGCGCCAAGATTAAGATATTGAAGGGACATGGACAATCCTTGTGCCGTTGAGAAACTCCGCGCTCCAAGACGCTCCAAGATGCCGCCGCACCGCGCCACCGCGCCCCACCGCCGTCCTCTTCCGGAAGCTCCCTTGCGGGATATTTGGCCGTCTGCGCTCTTCAATTGAACGGCCAGCTTCCTTTCGCGAAAAGACGGACAGCGGCGCACAAACCGGCCGGCAGCCAACGGTTATACCGAGGTCGATCCGACCGCCAACGAGAAGCGGATTGACCAGAACCGGCCGACAACGATACGCGAAACTGTCGAAAACCGGACGTCTTCTAGTAACCGGATAGCCGGGAACCGGCTGCCAACGAGAACCCAAACGGCCGGTGGCGAATCAACCGCCAACGGGAAGCTGGGCTGCCGGCAACCAGACCGCCGTCAGCGCCCGGCGCCGAGCATCAGCGCGCGGGTGACCGACCGCGCCGCGTGGCGGACGAGCTCCGGCGCGAGGCGGACGGCTTCGTCCAGCGTCATCGGCGACTGCACCGCGCCGACGACAATATCGAAGCCGTGCCGATACAGCTCGGCCGCATCCTGTCCGATGCCGCCGGAAATGCAGATCACCGGCTTTCCGTGCCGTTTGGCCGCGGCGGCGACGCCGGCCGGCGCCTTGCCAAACGCCGTCTGGCGGTCCGTCCGCCCTTCTCCGGTAAATACAAAGTCCGCATCGCGCACCTTCAAATCAAAACGCGTCACATCAAGGACGATTTCGATGCCCCTGCGCATGACGGCTCCGAGAAAACCCGCCAATCCGGCGCCGAGACCTCCGGCCGCCCCGCCGCCGGGCAGCGTCAGCACATCGACGCCCAGTTGTTCCTTCATCAAACCCGCCAAATGGGCGAGTCCGCGATCCAACCGCTCGACCATTTCCGGCGTGGCGCCCTTCTGCGGACCGAACACCGCCGATGCCCCTTCGGGTCCGCACAGCGGGTTCGTCACATCGCAGGCGACCTGGATTTCACACTCGGCAAGACGCGGGTCGAGACCGCCGATGTCGATGGTGTGAATGTCGCCGAGCGCGCCGCCGCCAAACCCGATGTCCCGCCCTTCTCGATCGAGAAAACGGACCCCGAGCGCCTGCGCCATGCCGACGCCGCCGTCGTTGGTGGCGCTGCCGCCGATGCCGATGATGAATTTGCGGCAGCCGGCATCCAGAGCGGCGCGAATCAGCTGCCCGGTGCCGAACGTGGTGGCGGCGAGCGGATTCAAACGCTCGCGCGGCACCAGCGTGATGCCGGATGCGGCGGCCATCTCGATAACCGCAGTCGTTCCGTCGGACAAAACGCCGTAAAACGCGCGGACCGGTTCACCCAGCGGACCCGTCGCCTCCACTTCGCGAATCGTACCGCCGGCCGCGCTGACCAGCGCTTCCACCGTGCCTTCGCCGCCGTCGGCCAGCGGAATTTTCGCCACCTCCGCATCGGGATCGGCATCGCGAATGCCGCGCTCCATGCATTCGGCCGCCTCCGCCGCGCTCAGACTCCCTTTGTACGAATCCGGCGCGATAATATATTTCATTGTACAGCCACCTCGCCGTCCAACACTTTGATGAAAATTTCAACCCAAGTTATGCCCTCCCTTAATCCGCAGCAAGGGTTTGTCGGCGGACCGAGCGGCATGATGCCGGCGGAACGCATCGAAACCGTATGTGCGAAGCAGTCGGGCAAGCGTTTTCTCAATGATCTCAGTATAATGAAACATCGTTTTTTGGACAACCTCAGGGCGCGATTTCCGCACGCTCCATACGGAATCCGTCAGCCGTACGGAAAAAAACGGGGTCAAGGCGATGATCAATTGACCCAAATAAAGGAAGTCTCGCCAACATGTCCATGCATCTACACAACGACGGAAAATTGGGATATGATGAATTTACCCATGAAAAAAATAGAGGTCGGATGGCGGAAATCACGAAGCCGTCAGGGGAATTTCGGCCAAACATCGGTCAAGCATCCCCAACGACCGCGCATCGCCCAAATCTTTTGATTTTCCGAGCGCGGCTTATGTACACTGGAGATTGTTTTAAGCAAGGATGGGTACAACATATTCAGAGATACATCCATATCGCCATGGGAGGATAACACTCGAATGAACACGATGAAAGCGTTGGTGATCGAGGCGCCTTTCCGCGCCGAGGTGAAGCAAGTGCCCATTCCGGCTCCGAAACCAGGAGAAGTGCTTATACAAGTTGAACGTACGGGGATATGCGGAACGGACATTCATATTTTCCGAGGGGAGTACGTATCCCCGTATCCCGTCATTCCGGGACACGAACTTTCGGGCACCGTCGTACAGCTGGGGGACGGCGTGACCGGATTCAACGTCGGCGACCGCGTTACGGTGGAACCGAACATCCACTGCGGGCGGTGTCCTTACTGTTTGACCCATCGCGGCAACCACTGCGACAATTGGCAGGCCATCGGCGTTACCATGAACGGCGGCATGGCCGAATATGTGACGGCGCCCGCGGGGAACGTGTTCGCGCTCCCGTCCGATATGAGCTTCGCCACCGGCGCGTTTATCGAGCCGCTGGCCTGTGTCGTTCATGCCATGAACCGCCTGCGTCTCGCCCCGGCTTCCCGCGTGCTGATCTTCGGGGCCGGCGCTATGGGGCAGCAGCTCATTCAAGCGCTTGCGTGCTCGGGAGCATCCGAGCTCGCCGTGGTCGATCTATCCGCCCGTAAGCTTGAAATGGCGAAACAATGGGGAGCGACAAAGACGATATTGTACGAACAGCTGGCACAATCCGCGCTTCTGGCCGAATACCCCAGGGGATTCGATGTCGTCGTCGATTCGACAGGCATCCCCTCCGTCATCGAACAAGCGCTGACCTATTTGGGACCGGCCGGCACCTATTTGCAGTTCGGCGTCGCTCCGCGGACGGAGACGATCCGGCTGAGCCCGTTCGAACTGTTCCAGCGGGATTGGACGTTGATCGGTTCCATGGCGACCAACAACACGTTTTTGCCTGCGCTTCATTGGGCCAAAGAGGGACGCATTCAACTGGAACCGCTCGTTACGAAAGTCGTGCGGCTGGAAGATGTGCCGGATCTGTTGACCAACGGCGCGGGCCCCGACCAGATGAAAGTGCAGGTTCAGCTGCGATAAGTCGGCTCGAAGCGCACAGCCGTAGCCATGGGATTGTGCGCACAGTTTTGCTATAATGGTGTTCAGGAGGACAGCTCCTCCGAGTCATTGTGAATACGGCATTGGTTCAATAAGGAAAGACATCATTGTTTTAAAACCTATGATGAAGCAGTGCTGATGGACTGCAGACGGAATGAACGCGTGCAGAACAAGCCAAGCTTGCAAAGTAGGGTGTGGAACAATGAGCGGTGACATTTGCTTATTAAACTTTGACGGAACTCTCCAACTTCAAAACCAATTGAAAATCCGAGCCCGGGAATGGATCGATCTCTCCGATCTTCAAGGCTGCCATGGATATTGCGAACAGCATGCGCTGCGCCAGATCAGAAAAAGGCTGCAATCCCGCAAGTGCAGGGGCATCACCTTTATCGGCAGCGGACATTATCATTACGTCACGTATGTGCTGATGTCGGAAATCCGGCAGCCTTTTTCCCTTATTTTGTTCGATCACCACACCGACCTTTCCCCGAATGATGATGCGGCGGTCCTGTCGTGCGGTTCATGGTTGACCCACGCGCTGAACACGCTGCCCTTCCTGAAGCATGCCGTCATCATTGGCGCGAACCCGGAAAACCGTTTCGTTGCCGAATCCGCCAACTCGGAACCCGCCGCCATCGAATCCAAAAACCTGAAATCCGACACAATCGACCCCAAAAACCCGAAAGCTGGTCCGAGACTTTACACCGTCAAACCTGAGAACTCGAAACTTGACACCGTTGAACACGCGAACCGAAAAACTTGCGCCGTTGAACATGCGAACCCGAATCCCGGCACCGTTGAACACGCGAATCCGAAAACCGTCACCCTCATTTCCGAATCGGAGGTGAAACGGCTGCCGACCGCGGCGCTGATCCGGAAAATCCGCTCTTCGCTGCCGGACCTCCCCGTGTACATCAGTGTGGACAAAGACGTGCTGAGCGAAAAAGATGCGGCCACCAACTGGGATCAGGGGAGCATGACTCTCGATCAACTGCTGATGCTGATCCGCTGCCTGAAGCAACATCGCGCCGTCATCGCGGCCGATGTGTGCGGAGAGCTGCCGCTGTCCCCGCTCGACCATTTCGCCGCCGAACGGGTGCGCCTCGCAAAGATGAACGAAGCCGCCAACCGGGCGATCGCCGACATTTTGACCGCGAGCTGACGCGGCGGTGCGCATGGGAATGCCGCTGTTTAACCGCGAGCTGACGCGGCGGTTCGCACGGAGATGCCGCTGTTTGACCGTGAGCTGACGCGCGGTGCGCATGGGAATGCCGCTGTTTGACCGCGAGCTGACGGCGGCGCGGACGGGGGATGCCGCCGCACGTCCCGCAAGCAAAACCTGCATTTGGACTCTTTCATCACCGGCGCCTGCGCAATGCCGTTCGGGAACACGGCAATGGCCCCCCTTCCGTCGCCGCCCCCGAATTCTTACGGACATGCATGACCATTAGCGGCCTTTTTTCGTTCATTTGCGATTGTAACGGTCATCAGTGTCCGTTAGCGCCCCCATATTGGCTCGTGACCGGGTTTTTGGGTCTTTTGTGGACATGGATGACCGTTACACAAAGCAAACCGACAAAAAGTCGCTCCAATGGACACCGGTGTCCGTTAGCCGCCAAACCGAATCGGGTAGGAGGGGGCGGCTAACCCCCGTCCCCCCACACCACCTAGCATGCGGGTCCGCACTAGGCGGTTCCAAAAGGTTGACGAAGTTCCATATAGCGAGAAAGCATTCTGCTCAGCCCTTTCG